>Ga0307514_10000399_pt1 | contig 97703 bp, 91 predicted proteins | sample 16_EM_MG_FD_203088 | JGI IMG/M metagenome (GOLD analysis project Ga0307514, IMG submission 203088) | Populus trichocarpa ectomycorrhiza microbial communities from riparian zone in the Pacific Northwest, United States - 16_EM | ecosystem: Host-associated > Plants > Roots > Unclassified | place... | reverse complement strand
TCCGCTCTACCGTAGCTCCCAGCAATCCAATGCAATCCTCTACTCGTAGAGCGAAAGCCACGGCAACCTCTTCGCTAGCAAGCAGATCACCAATTTTGCGGCCGAAAGCATCACGCTGCTAACACCTCTCCCTTCAGGTTGACCGAGTTGGGTATTCACAATATCGTGCGAGCCACTAGGGTTTGCAACGACAATAATCGCTTTCGCGATGAGTATATCTCCGGGTTCTCCCCTCATAATGGTGGTAGCTCTATACCAGATAGTGTGCATATCATCCCTCGCCCGTACACGGGTTTCTGAACGCTGACCTCGGTCTCCCTGAACGCTGGCGTGTACACCATTGTTTCAGTTCCGCAGGCCCTAGAGTTCTGGATGGTAGCTTTTGGACCGCGTGCACACAGTTCATCTCATATCTTTCATCTTATATCTTTCATCTCATATCTTCTGTTGGTGGTTTTCGCAGTCCCAGTCGATCTTGGGAAATGTGCAGGTCTCGACCGTAAATGCACTTCGCAGTGTGCAATGGTTCTCATTTGTAGGTTCTTGATCCTCGTAGGCGCGTTTGGCTTGTGGATGGCGCTTCATTCGAGTAATGTATCTATAGGCGTACTTCCACAGTAGTGCACTTCGCGCTGTGCAATCATTCTCTGCCTCGGTGATTCGATTGTAGAGTTCTTCGTCTTTGTAGGTAGCTTCAATTATAGAGTACTTCATCTCCGAGGCACATTTCGTTCATTCGTGGAAAGCATCTCCTCCATGGATGTACTTGGATACTGCAATTCTTCTGCTCCTTAAATGGGTTTCATTCTCGTTGGCGCTCGTTGCCCGTAGGCTGCTTCTTATTCGTATGTGGGCTTCATTCAGCGCACGCATAACTTCGCTTCATAGATCGTCTCGTGAGTGCGCTTCGTCGGTGTGATTCATCGTGTGATGTAGCCGTGTTGACTCGAATATCGTCTCCAACTTGGTCTATGGCTTTTGCGAGTGAATCGACGCGTTAAGGGGTAACGTGATCGTAATTGCATCTCCTCCGTCAATCGGTGATTGATTGCAGCCGTTGGTAGATAATCGTCTCCGTTGATTGCATGCGATATATCTCGTTGGGGGGGAGGTTTTTGACTCGGTTCTCGGTACTCGTAGGAATTGTCGATATTGGCTGTGACGCGTCTCGGTGGCCATTGGTTCATCGGAATCATCTCTGCTGCCGTCAATGACTTGATTGAAGGATGAACTTCTTAAGACTCATCGCTCGTGAAATCGGCAGGCCTCTAGACACGTGTCGAAGTGGATTTCTGATTGTTTGACTTCGTATCCTTCATTGTGGAAATAGGGGTAAACTCGCAAATCCCGTGAGCGAAACATATCCGTTTACTGAAGAGCAATAATAGTGTAAAGGCACGTACGCCTGCGCTCGGCTACGTAGGCTTACGTACGGTAATTGAGTGGATCCTGGTCGCACACGTGGACTCGAGTGATTGTAGGTGTAGATGTATAGGTAAGATTATCGCTAGAGATCGAAGGCTCGTGGCGAGCCGACTATATAAAACGGGTGTTGCCCGGCCCTGGACACGTCACGTGCAGCCGTGCCGTTACAATACTATGAAATTTGACTATTAGCATAGTCAAATTTTGGAGCTACTGATACCTCTGCGCAGGTCTGCAGAAGACTTCGAATGCAGCTAAGACCTCTGCACAAGCTCTGCGGGAGACTTGCTGCCGTGTTTTCACATATGTTGTTCCTAGAATTCCATAACCGCAAGGCATCTCATCAATCATATTGGTCTGTTACAGTTACAAGATTTGCTAGATTATAATATGGCATGTATTATCTATGTCTCTCTATATATATACATACGGAGATACAGGGATATTGGAGAAGGACTCAGCAACCGGGAGTATATATTTGGAATACCCCGGGGTAGATAGACATCGTCTCAATGTACAAAATACACACTTAATCTTTCCCAGCTCTTGGTCTGATGCACTCTTGCCGAGCTTTTGGAGATCGATGCAATGTGTGTGGTTCATCATGGCCGGGTATCCCTTCATACCCTCTCACCTTCTTCCTATGCTCCTCGAGCCAGAACCACTGATTCTCACGAATTCCCTTTGAATGCCATGTGAGGTGCAGCGGATGGTTCATGATGGGCTGTCTGCCTTCCAGCTCCAGCGTTTCACCAAACCGTAATCGAGTGAACTTAGAGATGCACTGCGAGGCCATGATCCAGAGAGTTTGGAGATGCACTTGAAGGCCGTAATCATTCGAACTTGAAGGCTGTAATCGAGTGAGTTTGGAGATTCACTTGGAGGCTGTGATGGAGCGAATTTGGACATGCACTTGCAGGCCGTAATGGAGCGAGTTAGCAGATGCACTCCGAGGTCGTGATCAAGCGAGTTTAGAGATTCACTTGGAAGGCGATAATGATGCAAGTTTGGAGGCCGTAATCGTGCGAGTTTGGCGATACACTTGGAGGGTGTAATCGAGCAAGATTGGAGATATACTTCCAGGCCATGATCGAGTTAACTTATAGATGCACTCCGAGATCATAATGGCGCGAGTTTGGAGATGCACTTGTAGGCTATGATCGAGCGAGATTGGAGCCGTACTTCGAGGTACTCAATCTGGAGGCGGTAGTTTGGGAGGGAGGCGCCACAGGAACTGAGACTCTATTCATTGGTTAACTTGGAATTGTGGGAATGTACAGAATTGAGTACAACATGGTCTGCCGAGAGATGAGAGACTGGCTGGAAGCAGGAGACAGTCATTGTTGGGATGATGCAGTACGCTGTGTATGCTGCACTCAGTGTATGCTGTACTCGGTGTATGTTGTACTCGGTGTATACTGTACTCAGTGTTAACTCTTGATCATGGCATGGAGAGATAGGGAGGGATGACTTAACTTTGTGTTCTTAGGTGATGGTAAAGTTGTGGACGAGAAAGAGAGAGATGAGAGAAGATAGGACAAATGATCGTGAGAAACTAGGACTTGAGAGAATTTCGTGTGCGAGTGAATTTACCATCCCCAATACGACAGGAACGGGTCCCAATCGAGCGTGTAATTACACCGATACGAGGTCTTCCCGACCCAATCAGGCTAGTCGTACCCCTGATTTCTCATATCCACTCATATCCACATCATTCTCATCTTCATTCCCATCTCTCTCTTGCTCGTCCACAACTCTACCATCATCACAGAACACAAGGTTCAGTCACCCTTCTCTATCTCTCCATGCCATGATCATGAGTTGACACCGAGTACAGCATACACCGAGTACAGCATACACTGAGTACAGCATACACGGAGTACAGCATACCCCGAGTACAGCATATACTGAGTACAAGATACACTGAGTACAACATACACTGAGTACAGAATACACTGAGTACCGCATCCACACTACATTGTGTGTCTTCCCTTCATTCTCATGATTACGAGTTGACCCCTCAATGTGGCTTCAGCTTCCGGTGTGCCTCCCTATGCGGTTGACCGCCATCAGCTAGCTCTCCATGAGCGTTCAAACATAAGGTCACCTTGTCACATTCCCACGGTTGCAATTAACTAATTGATGAATAGAGTCTCAGCACCCGGCACGCCATCCATCAACCACCTCCAAGTACATGTCCAATCCCAGTCGATCATGGCCTCCAAGTGCATCTCTAAACTTGCTCGATCATGGCCTCCAAGTATATCTCCAGACTCACTGAAATATGGCCTGCAACTTCGCATGATCATGGCCTCCAAGTACATCTCCAAACTCACTCAATTACAGCTTCCAAGTTCGCACGATTGCAGCCTCCAAGTGTATCTCCAAACTTGCTCGATTACTGCCTGCAAGTGGATCTCCACACTAACTTGATCACGGCCTCGGAGTGTATCTCTGAGTTCACTCGATCGTTATTTTCAGGCACACCTCGACTTGCTCTCAAGCACTGCCTGCAGGCAGTCTAGATATACCATATGTAGACGGGTCGCTATATAGATACATAGATGAGAATACAAACTGAATACATGAGTTTCAAAAATTGTTAAACGATAAGTAGTAGCTATGATTTCCAGGCACACCAGCAGCGTTGCCAAAGAAGATGGGTGATTTGGCCAGACTGCTCTACTGTGATTCGAGGTGCTCCCAGACTTGCCGGTACTTCCTGGTTTGTCGCCAGCCCTCCCAGGTGTTCCCAGGCTTGTCATCAGCGCTCCCAGTTACTCTGAAGGCCAGCAGGAATGCCCTCCAATGGTCTGATACTTTCCTGAAATTGACGCATCTAAATTTCCACTCCACATTCTCTCAGACACTCCTGGAGGCTTCCAGTGCCTAAAATACATTTTGCTGATAATTGGGAGCTACAGAATCACATTGCTTGGTGTTTCACGAGATTTGCTGACTTCACAGACTACATTGATCACCATCAGTCTTTCTGTCATCTCATCAATGGAAAATATATTTTGCATAATGCGGTAGCAATTCTGGTCATGTCTTTTCAATGTGGCAAGTACGCACTCCATATGTTTCATTGCACTGAGTCCCCAAGTTGGAGAAACCATAAGCCTCCAAGAAATAATACAGTGTATCTCTGGATGGTGGCAAGTTCAGATAACCACTGTATGTCAACTGCTGGACATATTCCTGTACAGTTGAAGTTTCTTTTTGTCATCCAGGATGCTGAATTGAGCGTTTAAGAGCTTCTTGTCTTGGTGCATATGTTTGCAACAGGGCAGATATGTCACACTGCTGGTATGGTGATTGTTGAGGAGAGGCATCAGCCTCCAATACAACCGTTGCACCTTGGAAACTACAGTTGGAAGCTTCTTTTTTGTGTCTGTACTACTTTTGTTGTCCATTTAAGCACAGTTCAACAGCATGTACACCTTCTGCTGTTGATGCCACAGCCAGATAGCGTGCAGTGGTACTTGAGAAACACGATTGACCTAAATTCTTCCAATTTGTGTTACATGTAGATTGTTCAACTCGATACTTGAAGTAATCGTTGCAGTGGTATGTAAATATCTGATAAGTGTTTACTGTGCGTGTTTCACTTTTTGTAATGGGAGTTGTGCAACCTTGTGTATAATCGATGTCTAAAGGGATTGAATAGTTACAAATATTCTTGAAATTTATGGTACACTTTCAAAACTGTCGAAACAAGTAAAATCTAGAGGACCAAAGTGAATCAAACAAGTGCAATAAATTAGCTTAAATGACTAAATACATTTTTGAGATGTCATGACAATGCAATCACATCATTAAATGCTTTCAAGCATGGTGGAAGATTGCAAATAAGTCACTGGGATTACTTGTAGAGAATGAGGAGAAGGATTGGTATGTGGGGTGCATTTTCGGAAATCAATTGCACTTTATGCTGGTGTGGTCCTTTGCATATTATGATATTGCAAACCTTATGACTGTAACAAAGACGAAATTCATTGTGGTGGCATTACTCTAATACCCACTACTATGTGAATATGGTACCAAGTTTTCTGCAGAGCTGTGCATAGATCTCAGCTGCTCTTTAAGTCTCCTGCTGACTTGTACAGGGCTCCAAGCTGCACCAAAATTTCAGTATTCTATACCTCAACTATAGTAGCATCCTCAATGGTCCTCCATAACTGCAGGTACTTTCAGGTGCATCTGAGTATGCTTTTGCAGAGTCTGAGCACACTTTGCTTAGCTGCAGGGAAGCCTGGAAGTAAGTTCAATTACTTAAATGTACAGGTGAGGTCAACCTGTATATCTGGGTGGTTTCTGTATGTTGTCTGAACTGATTTACATTTTTCTGATTACCCCATCAAATAAACCCACTGCAAGGTTTTTAATATCTATCTTAAAGGTTTGATTGGATTACAGAACAGTATTTACATACTGCTCTGAAGTTTTCATAGATATACATAATATAGTATCTATATCTTTATTTTCTTTCGACTAGATTTCAAATATTGCACCTCCTCTATAACAACATCTGCAACCAAGTACAATTCCTATTCATTTGCTTTCTTTCTGAGCTATTGGAGATAGTATGTAGTGGATTGTAGAGTAGACTCTTCTCTACTCAGTACTAACCCAAATTCCCCAGTAATAGAATATACAGAGGTGAAACTTAGTGCAATCTCTCTCAAATTAGCTTTAGCAACTTCAAAATGCGCTCTGAAAGCCTTGTGGTAGGTTATCTACATGGTAATAGTTGTACAGATTTACATTGTAGTGATTTCTCCAAGCCCTGTCCCCTTACTTTGTTTTCCCTCTCAACTTGAAATAGATTGATTTAATCTAGCTTAGTCTGGCTTAGTCTGGCTTACTAGGTAATGTATGCCATACACGCATTGATTTTATACTACCACACACACTAGACAAGTGCCGGGGTACGAGGCCAGAGTTTATATTTAATTTCCTTTTTTTCCCCATCCTTGAACTAGCCCCCCGATCAGGGGTGTCACATTGGGTTAGTACATCTACCGGTCGCGAATGTCGATGATCTTACCAGTAATTGTCGCCCCCCAATTTCTTCTTCTCAACCCGAGTACCGCACATCTTAAGTTTGCGCATTAACTCGGAGTCTCATTGTGCTGCGTATCCACATTTTTACGCAGCAACCAATGACGTTTTTCCTAGAGTATAGTTGAATTCCAGCTCTGTAGAATGACCAAACATTCTCCAACCCACAGGCATCATCGACTCTGTACCTCACTGAGGGAAACATCTCAAAATCCACGGGCTGCTCGTTAAATCATCAAAAACTATTTCTCCTTCCAAAACGGTATCCCCGTTCACAAATAGGGAGATATCAGACCACTTTTCTCTTCTCCGCTCCAGATCAATGCGGCCCGGTTTGGAATATCGCATGGCTGGATACTCGTACTCGGGTTTCCCCGAGGAACGTTGTTCGGCCAATTGGGTTCTGGTGGTTAACGTTGTCGGGTTGCTAGCCGTCGGGTCGGGTACTGGAACTTTAATATCGGGACCCGCTGTTGCGACACATTGTTTGCCCAGTATTGGAGTTTCAATTCACTACCCAAAGTACAATCCTTCACTGACTATCCTTCTAAAGTGTAGTATCCGCCGCTGCCGCCAGCACTCTGGTAGACTTGCATAACACATACTGCAAATCCTAAAAACTATCCGGAAGTTCCCCGCCCTGAGAGTGATGATACCATAACAATCCGGAGAAAGTGTACTCTATCGCTAGTGGTGGTGATAATGGAGGAATTTCAGGGGGCCAACAAATCTAGTGCAAAGGATTTAGTACAGCCGAAGCGGCGGCGAACATATAGGCACGTAGTCCGGACATCCTCCACTAAACAATAACCACAATCTTCATCTCAAACTAAGAGCGATACTTCTACTACAGCACCTTTTCACTGCACTATTCATATTTCTCATAACCACTCCACAATGGTAAGGATAAAATACCTGCCCCCACTGTTACTTGGGTTTAGATTAACACTGCGAACGGAAGAGTCTCACCTTTAGCACGATTTCATTTCTGACCGCGTACAACTGGATCTATCTGCGCGGCACTTCCCGTAAAAATCAATCTTAATCCAAGTTACTGTCTTCGCCGTTGGGGCGCATACCTATTACCCCTGCGTAGGTACCCATAGAGAGCTATGGATCGTAAATCATGATTCAATAAAAGCAACTCTACCTTGAATATATAACAAAACATCTCCAAAATTCGCCAAACAAAGTAGTCCTAGCTCAGTATGCAAGTATACACAATATCATATTGTAATTTAATGGTAACTGTAACGTAAGAACATAGCAAAATCAGCGGTTCTAGTCTGGGCCCGACTGTTAGTCGATTACAACGGCCTCGTGCACGTGCACAGTTCACTGCAGGGCAGCAGATTTACTGTAATTTGATACCCGTAAGCGGGATCATTGGGGTAATACCGCTACCGTATCATTGTGACAAACCTGAGGCGTGTTATACGCATCATATCGGAGACATGAGAGTTTGATATATGCATTACCCGCTTATCCCCCCTTTAGCACGCCTTTAACCATGGTTTCTTCGCTTCGAGAACTAGTACCACCACTAAATCTGCAGCTCTTCATCACTGGGTTAGTGGGGAACACCCATCAATATTGATAGAAGATTTACCACTCAAATTAGATGTTTAGACGTGAACTTATGGATGATATCTAACCCGGGTCATCTAATTCCCAACGACGTGCTAACATGTCATGCTTCTCCACAGGGTTGCGCCTTTGCGGCTAGCCTATCATTCAGCGCTTTAACAATTCTTAAGTTCTAAGCTACCTTTTGCGTTAAGTTCTGTGTTTACGTAAATATTAATATTATCAACACCAAGCATCGCACGCTCTAACTTTCGGTAAATACGACAAGTATCGACTCATGAGGCCATGAACTCTACCCGCCCTCCCCCCACCTGTGCCCTTGCAAACCAAAACTCCGCACATCGCCATCGGTTCGGGTATCGGGTATATATTAATCACTTTCTCCTCTCGACAACGCCTTCCCCAACTCCGCCCACACACCTCCCCACCACATCAGCAACCTCTTCAAAAACCTTCTCCCTCGCATCTACAGCCCACACAACATCCAGGTGCTCATACTCCTCCACAACCTTCTTCCACACTACGGTAACCTCTGGCTCTTTCCCCTCCTCAAACCTCCTGATTAACTTCCTCCCATCTACCAAATCATCACTTCCCGCCACCCACATCGCCAGCGGCGGGAACCGATGGTCAAACCAACTCCCGCCCCCTCTTTCCGGCGAGGAATCATTCTCCTCATCAGTCCTGCCTCTGTCATCGGGAGAACGTGTTGAAAGCACACACCGATGCCTCGCAAAACACTCTCTCCCCAGCCACCAGCGCATTGCCTCGGCGCTCACAAAGACCGGCGAGAACTGGAAGAAGCGGGCGCGCAGCCCGCAATCCCACCTCGTGTCCGTCCACCCAAACAAGAACCAAAACACGCGGTATCCCAACTCGCCGTACAGCTTCCCGGGCACAATTCGATGCATCAGCATCATGAAAGGAATAAATGCGTGGATGCCGAACACGATCCGAAACGCGGACGGCGGTATGATCTTCATGAACTTGAAGTAGAACTTGTTGATGAGTGGGCCTGCGTACACTGCTGGTGCAAGGCTGCAAAAGATGCTGATTTTCTCGCCAAGGTCGGGGCGCTGCTGCTTCGCCAGTGCGACAAAGGTTTGCGTGGTGCCCTGGCTATGTGCGATGAGCGCCAGTTTGGAGAAGCCGCTTAATGAAAGAACCGGGTTGATGAAGGCGGGGAGATCGAGGATTCCCATTTGCCGGATATTCCAAGCCCACATTCGCGGATCGGAGTAACGGAGGACGGTGTGGCGGGGAGCAAACCCGCAGCGATTGTTACCCAGGAAAACATCATACCCGCTGTCTCTATTATCACTGTGACTCCAGAAAAGGTGGGGGGATAGGTACCTACCAGCGAACAAGATAGAAAGCGAGCGAGTCCGCATCGTTGACGCAGTAGGCACCAGCCGATTGTAATAGTCCATGAATCAACAACACTGGGTAGCGTCGTCGTCCGGGCTTCCCATTCTTTCTTCTCTCCGTCTCTCGGGGAATCGTAGTTACCCGACCATCGTCCTCTCGCTTTTCCGTCGATTCGGGATAGTACGGTGGATCGTGCGGATCAAAAACGTGATGCAACTCAAGCAAGAACCCGTCTTCTGTCTCGACCGTATACACCTCTGAGTCCAGTCCTACTTTCCGCGCATAGTAATCAATATCGCATCTCAACTCATCCTTCTCCTTCGCGGCCTTGCGTGCCTTCTCGCGCTCCCTCTCAACTTCTATAAATGGCCTCCGCGAATCCGGATCCACTCCTCGAATCCGCTTGAGCCTCCTCCCTACCAGCTCTGGCACGCTCTCCACGACTGCACCCATGACCACAACCGCAAGGAAGCACAGACTTAGTATCCCGCTGACGGCCCTGAACACCAGGCACTGCAATCGCCGTAGCGGCGTGGCAGGTCCATATACAGGTAGCGGAGGAAACAAGGGGTCTGTAAATGCCGGGGCCATCTCAATGTTTGTTGATCCTGCATCTCGTTTGTACGAGATGGGGGAGGGTGACGGCGAGAGGCTACCTTCAGCTCCCTCCGCTACGCGCCTCAGGGCATTGAGTTTTTTCGCTTCCGACATAGGTACCCCCGGTAACCGGTATCCATTGGCAGTCTCGATCACGGTGTCCTGATGTGTGATTGAGAAAGCTCTATAGGCTGCACCACCGGGAGGTGGGATGTTTTTGGTTCCTAGGTCGGACTCAATCGCGAGGGTATTTGAGCCCGATTGTGCATGGCTGAAGCACGACATAGGGAGGATATAGAAGTGAGATCACGTTAGCATAAAGTTTACCTACAAGAACAAGTAGTTCTATATGAGGAATTGGGTTTTGAAGTGTTCCTGACGGTCTTCCGGAATACTGTTGTTGGATGACGTCATGGAAATGAGTGCCTTGGTTGCGGCTGATATCAACCGTTTTCTTATCTACCTATCTCAGCCAGAAACACTACACCAAATTTCACAAGCAAATTCGCCAGAAACCGACAGCGAAATCACGATAAGTTTCGTTAGCCTGTATTTTGGCGGGCTGCTGTCAGTTACGATTGACTCGACCAAACCTGCTTCAAACATCATTACATAATATCCTAAGTACCATATCAAACCAAACCCTCAACTCACTATATAGGGCGAGTCCGTAAAGCAATAAACTACGAGAATGAGTAACAGACGAAGAGTAACCCTAACCCTCCTTCCCTAGGCTGACGTGATAGTCTATAACGCGATCTGTCCAACAAAACAAGTCCCCAGCTTCCTTATCCCTCCACTCAATTTGGCTTGTCGGATTCGGATGAGATTGACCTAGACTAGGGCGCCGTCCATTCCAGGCCGGGCCAGGGAATACTAGCGCTGTCGACATGTCTCGGCTGATGTGGTGTTGGAGTCCAGTGTCATCAAGGTAGATCAATACAGCAGAGAACCAGCCGTTGCGCAGGTCCTACATGAAATTATTTGCGAAGTAGCTTGCTCACTCCACCTGTCTTGCCAAGCAGCAGACCGTCTCCCTGGACTGAGTTGCGTTCGAAAACCAGCCGTCTAACAAACTTACGAGCGACGAGAACTCTAAGAACGAGAAGCAGCATGCGTGAAGTTTGATTTTATGTCTGAACCCCTTCACTCCCAATATTGTCCATTCCAGTAGGCCTCAATTCCGGCAAATGATATGCTGCTCTATACACCGAGCCCGTACCACCTTGAGACCCCGGGTCCATAGTTGGCCGCACGGAGCATTCCGACTGAATAGCCTTATAGCTCAAGCCTGGCATCGCACAGCGTTTTATGTACCCCAAAACCATTTCTAACGCATCCCAATATCACCGTTGGATGTCCATTGTAGAGCTTATCAGTATGTACTCCTTAGGGTCGACAGTCTTTGTAACCACGACGCGAAGGTGATCCATGGGCAGCGTTGTAGCATTCAACCCCTTGCGCCCTTCAATAGTCGCGGTCTTGTGGTCCTTCCCCCGTCCCCCCGCTACCTCCCATTTCTTCTTCCTCGCCTCCTTTCCCTTAAACCCTGCCAACGCTCTCCGCACCGTCCAATAAACTCTTTCATCCCTCCCTTCATCCACCACAAGAAATGCTATATCCTCCTCCTCCTCCTCCTCCTCCTCCTTTGCCACAAACGCCGCATACGCCTGATCCCACGCCGCAAGTACCGATACGGCTAAGCTCTTTATCCGTTCCACCGCCGCTGCGTCATTAGCAAGGAGGAGGGGGGGGGGGAGAAGAGTACCCGGGTGTGAACGCTCGCGCTCGATGAGGGAGCGGATGTGTTCGATGTCCGAGCGGAGCTTGACGCGTCGGGATGGGTGGAAGGTTGGGTGCAGGGTCTCCATGTGTAGGATGAAGCTTTCGACGCAGGTTGAGAGGGTGAGGCAGACGGGGCAGGTGTTGAGGCGTTGGAAGGAGGGTGGGAGGGACATGGTTGGAGGCACGCGTTGTGTGTTTGTGGTGGAATGGAGGTGGCGGTTGTCGCGCTTGGCATATGAAGAGGCAGAAATGCGCACAACCTCCGAATTAGGCAGAAATAGTGGATAAGCACAACGCACCCGCGTAAGTCAAAGGTCGACGAGGATAATTTGGGATGAGTTTTGTTCAATATGAGGACTTCTACTTTCTGAATTGAAATCTTGATGTTCATTATCATTAACTATACATGAGTTTGACATGACGACCCAACTATCCGCCAAAAAATCGGAAAGCTTTTAATGTTAATTCGTACAAATTTATTTGAGGCAATCCATTTTACACCCATACCGTGGTGATGCGATCTCCTATCCGCCAACTTCAGAAGCCCAAACAGCCGACCACCAACCATCACTACCGCTTCCACAGCGCTAGATGAGAAACTTTGTAATCCCCCTCCAACTCCTCCTCATCCACCCCCACCCTTTTCTTCCCATCACTTCCCACTATCCACCCAAACCCAAACTCCTTATCCCTCCCCACCTTCACAATCTCCTGATTCCTTGCCTTCGTCCCCAACGTCGACAACCCTGCCAACCCATCCACAAATTTGGCCGCATACAAATACGCCATCGTCGCGGCAAGCGTATACGGCGTGCGCGGCATTCTTCTTCCCATGCGTCGTCTCCGCAATAGAACCACCCCTACTGTGACAATCGTGATCACCAGGATCGATGTGGATAGGAACATGCAGATATTTGCGTCTTCCAAAGTTTGTGTCGAAGAAAAGGGGATGCCAGTGAGGAGAACGACAAGAGCCTCGATTAGGAGCCCCATGAAGCCGATTAGGGCGACGAAGAAGCACCCGTGGTAGAGGGAGGCGAGTTCGGTTGCTAGGGGGAAGGAGCGGGGGTGATCGCGGAGGAGGACGGAGACTGGTTGGTGGCGGTGGGAAAGAAGGTGGAAGACTTCGAGGTGACGGGCTTCTGTGTGGTGTTACTATCGGTGCAAGCGTGAGGGGGGGGAGACGTACCACGTTCTATCGGTTCCCACCCGAACCGGATTGTGATCCCTAATGATATGAATAGGAATTTCACCCAGATACTTTCCCCGCTCATGAACCGCTCCATCTTGCTGTTGTCGGCGTTGGTGAACCGGTACACTAGGATCAGGGTGAGAACGCCGACAAGGAAGAGTTCGAACACGATGAGCGTGTAGCTTCGGAGCATGAGAGGTCGTCGCGAGGTGTTCTCGGGGGAAAGGTACATCTCCGAAGTATTTGGGGCAGCTGTTGCATCTAAAGTATCCAGCGCGACCGTTTCAAACGGGTTTTTTACAACTTCAATTCCCAGGTGCGGTTTTCCACGATATTCCCCGTTCGCGAGTCGGTACTGGTGGTGTCGCCCCGATACTTTCCGCTTCAGATCTTCCTCGGAATCTCCGACATCGATACCGGAAAACCCATCACGGATTGCACCCCAGTCCGCGAGCAGTGCGGCTAAGCCGGCAAGACTCCACGGCTCGGAATGAAGTAGACTCTTTCTCCTTCTTTGCAGTACTATTATGGCGATGACAGCTACAATAACACACCCCAATACACCCTGCAGGAACCGCGCCGTTACTCGTCGCGCTGCAAGGTATGGATTATCGCAGGTCCTGGTCGTGGCGAAGATATCGCATTTTGTCGCTGTGTTTAGAAATACCGTTGCGGGCGCTAAAAATTGTACCCCGGCAAGAAGCGGGAAGTAGACAATAGCGCTTAAACAGACGACCCATTGACGTCTCCATGCGGCCTGCAAGGGGATGAAATAGGAGTTTGCGAAAAGAAGGTTCTCGGTAAGAGTCGAGGCCGGGGTACCGGAGGCGTGGGAGAGGAGATAGAAGGGCTCGATGCGTTTTATGTCCGTGTCAATGACTTTCCAGAGCATGGAGAGAAGAACGGCAATGACTGTGGAAAGGTATTGCCCGCTGAATACGTAAACGCGGTAGTCGATTTTGTTCTTGTCTGAGGCATTTTCGGTGGCGATGGCGGCGTTTGGGGTGGGTTGGGTGTTGGATGTGGCGGCGGGGGGTAGTATTAAGCTGCCGTCGATGTAGGTTGGGGACTCGATGAGGAGGGTCTGAGATGCTCCACTCTCATCGGTAGCGAATACTGTCACCGGGTGTGAGTCAATGAGAAGGGTCTGAGTTGCACCGCGCTTGTCGGTAGTGTAAACCGTTACCGGATGTGATCCGACAGGGCCGGTATGGATAGGTATACGATCTCGGTTGTCGTCGTCCTGATCGTCGCTATTCTGGTCGTTTCCGTTTTGCTCGTTGTCATCCTGGTCGTCGTCGTCTTGGTTATCGTCATCCTTCCAATGATCATCCTGACCATCATCATCTTGCCTGTCATCGCCCTGTCCAGTAGGCTGGGGACCATCGTGATGACGGGTTTTTGAATGTCCCGGTCTCTGTTTTATCCTAGTACCAGTCTGTATCGGTAGGTACTCGCCTCCGGTGGGCGTCGGATACGTTGTAGGCCGGTTCTGCGGCTTGACCTTGTGCTCCTTTGTATGGGGGGCGTCCTTCTGGGGGGGATTTTTTGTGTGTTTGGGCCGCGGGTCAACTCTAGTAGCGTAAACCCTAGTATTTACATAAGACTGTTTCCTGTAGGAAGGTTCGGGCTCTGCAGTGTTGGATGGCTCGGGCTGCGAGTCTACTTCGGTGGCGTAAATCCCGGGGTACACATAAGGCTGAGGAGGACGAGACTCATCGGGATTTTCCTCGTCGTCCGGAGGAAAGTAGGGGGTTTCGGACGGTTCGGACTGCGCGTCTACATCGGTGGCGTATATCCGAGTATTCACATAGGAAGTCCCGGGCCTTTTCTGGTTAGGAAGGTCCTTTTTAGGGGGAGTTTCGGACGACTCAGGCTGCGCGTCTACATCCGTGGCGTATATATTTTCATTCGGATAATAGTATACGTTAGTGGAAGGTTCGAGTTCTTCTTGGCTGTCCGGCGGGTCCTTCTTAGGTGGATCTTTCTTAGGAGGGACTTCAGACGGCTTAGGATGCGCGTCTACATTTGTGGCGTAAACTCCGTGGTGCACATAAAAGTAAGTGGAATGTTTCGGCTTTGTAGGAGGGTCCTTCTTGGGTGGATCCTTCTTGGGCGGGTCTTTCTTGGGAGTATTAACAGACGGCTCAGGCCTCGGATCTACCTTCGTGGCGTAAATATTTTGGTTCGGGTAGGGGTATTTAGATCGCGTAGAACGTGGTGTCTCATCCACGTTGACTGGCATTATAGGAGTAGGATCCGTCTTGGGGGGGTCTTTTTTCGGAGGGTCCTTCTTGGGCGGGTCCTCCTTAGGTGGATCCTTCTTGGGAGGAGCTTGAGACGGCTCAGGGTGCGGATCCACATCCGTGGCGTAAACCCCTTGGTGTACATAAAACTGATAAGTAGTGGAAGGTTCGGGCTCGCTCGCGGTGTCTGTAGGGGCAGAAGGAGCGGCACTAGTTGTGACAGATGTCGCAATTGGTTGTGTGGACGGTGACAGCTCGCTCGTTGCAATGGTAGAAGGAACTAGCTCTAATTCCATGTCGTCCACGCTGGTGGATGACGCCAACGACTTCTCAGACCGCGGCCTCAGGGTTGGCGAATATACTTCTAAATACGGCGTTGCATCCTGCTGCTCGGCGTCACGCTTGACTGCCAAATTTCCGTTGCCTCCGTTGCCTTCGACCAGCGTTTTCGAAGACATTCGTATCATGAACTCGAGTCCAACGATTAAACCCAGACATATTGTAACGAAGCCGAGAAGAGTGAGCGTATGGAGCGTAGCGGGGATATATTCTTTCCGCTTGACTTTGGTTGTAGTGCCTTGGCTGTTAGACTTGTTGCCTAAAATCTTGGAAGGGTAGTTGGTGTACCTGGTGTTACAGGCGCGTAGTAGCCTCTCCCTCTTCGTAGGTAGGCTGCTCAGTGCATGTCATGGTTAGTTCGCTGCAAAATCTAGAAATATGTTTCTTACCTGACATCGCGACTGTATTGGAGAGGACAGGCAGAGGCAGACTAGCGGGGGGATCTCCTATGTATGTATAGTCTGGCTACTGCCCACGATAGTGCATGTATGACAACAAAGTGAAACTCCATCTGAATGTATCAGTTCCTGTTGGCGAATAGGAAGCGATATTCAAAGCCATGAAAATTTAGACTTGGATCTTGTGTTCTGGGCTTTTGCTTTTTTTTCGCAGCGCCATCTGCAAATACGACTGGGCATTGTTCAGCCTCGACCAACTAAATTGTGTTTAACGTTCCACAGAACGGTTGATCAGGCCTCTGAATGACGATGCAGACGCCACCTGCAGCCGAATTTGGTACAGCGCGGTAGCGAGAGATAAGTATATCTACCTCATCTAAGCGTAGGTACTTCTTCTTCGCTGGTACAAATCTAGAATTCTTGACTGCAGAACTAGCGTTATTAACAACCCCGAAGGCCAGTACCGAGTGTGTGAGTGTAGTGCACGGCTAGCAGGTGACGTCTCGGCAGAGGTCGCTATATATATCCGGCCCCACTTCCAGGAATCGGCTGCTTAATTGAATGGCCAGCGGGGGGAATAACTGCCCGCTATCTTGGCGGCTGCGAACGGGAAGGTGCCACATAGAACAGTCCGAGGGTAGAAGACGGCCGTCGGCATGAAGGGGGGAGTGGTTGGGCATGAAGGGGGGAGTGGTTGAGGGATTCGCAGCGGACCCATGATGGAGAGCAAGCCTGTCGTAGGATAGGTAAACGGGACTCGTGAGCAAATCTGTTCCTGGCGGCTGCTTCCGATCCATGGCTTGGCTGCATACGAGTTGGATGATCCAAAATCCAAGGCAGCAAGATAGCATAAGCAAATTAAAGAGGATAGGGCTGATCCCGCACACCTGCTGCCCCTTGCAGGCATTATGTATATTATTTTCAGCTGTCATGATTTTCGGGGAACATCTTTGCGAACCTCCTGCCTTGGAGACATGACGGCGAAGATAACTAGACGAGAAACGAGTGACGTTATTCACTGCAGTCTTGTGCATGAGATAACGAGTCCTGTTGATTGTGCCAACCAACCTTTAGCTCTTACCTAGAGTTGGTATTTTAGCTTCTGTGTGCGTCGGAATTCATTCATGCAGGTGCTCGAAAGGTGTACTAGGAAGATACCAAAAAGTCGGGCGTGCCCCATAAAGTGCGGAAATTCTACACCTCCACCATAACAATTGAGAGAGATTCCACCTGATGCATACAGCCCAGACGCCTTATTAGGGGCGTGGGTACGCCCAGCCCCACACCTAACAAGCTGCTAGCGGGGCACCTTGCAAATCCCGGATTTTTTTCAAAATTGCAAATTGCTCAACAACCACACAATGGAGAGAATATCAGAGACAGCAGTATAATAGACAACTCCAAGGCCTACATGTCAATCCAAAAATCAAGTCAAATGGTCCAATTTTGAGTGTTGCATATGAACCTGACCGAGCTGAGCTTCAGCTGAGCTGATGTCAAGGTATACAGCCGGTAGGGCATAAGGCACTCAACTACCTTGTATATATCTCGAGTCTTTCTCCTGCTCTCCAGTCTCTGTACCTAAGTCCATTCACACGGTTCTCCCCTTCCATATTTCAACATTGAGCAAGATGAAAATGTGAGTGAGAGTCCATGAAGGTGGCGGATTTTTGCCCACCTTCTAACCCCCTGTTTCATCACCAATTGTAAATGGAATTCACTGATAATACTATCAGAGCATATATGGTATGCTAGCTGTCAATCAATATTAGTCTTGGCAGATTTGGGCTGGTGGTTGTTGAGATAGGTACTATTTCTGAGTTGCTGAAGTGGGAAACCCTCTATAGCATCATAACTCAGGTAATTTTTGCCTAAGTGACATTTCATTGTCCCTAGAAACTGCCAAGTGGCACCCAAGTAGTCTTGTAGCATGCTAAAGAGACTCAGACAGCAAGGGCAATGAATTCCAACCACAAGTAGTGGAGAAATCATATGGGGTAGGTAGCTTTCCTTTTCCTTATCCTCTCTTAGCAGTCAACCCTTAAGTCCACCAATCCTTGTTCAAATTCAAAGCTCTTTGGCACAGCGTAGCTATACTATATACAGATGGTTTCTGCATATCGTTGGCCTGGTACTGATACTGGTTGTAGACTGGTTGGTTTCTATATTTGAGTCATAAGCTGTCACTCATCACAGATGTACCTTAGTCAGGTAGAAAAGATTTAACTGATGGTATATGACATGTATCTAAGCATCAGGTAGAAAAGATTTAACTGATGGTATATGATATGTATCTAAGCATCAGGTAGAAATAATTTATCTGATGCAAAACACCAGCAGTGCTAAGTATAGTCTAAGCCACTGTACTTGATCATCAACCACTCCTTGAATATTAGAGGAAACTAAAAGAGACAAGCAAGTGAAAGAGCATCTTGTTAACTACATTTCATATATAAACAATATCCTGGTCAAAGTAAAGCTCATGGAGTTAATTGAGCTCAAAGTTAGATAAATATTGGGAGCGGGGAGCTGAGGGTGGGAGTGTGGCTACGAGGTGCCCCGCTAGCGGCTTGTTAGGTGTGGGCCCACGCCCGTATGCATGGGGTGGTGTAGCAAATAGAGGATCTTGGCATTTCTCGTTGTATGGGAGAAAAAAGTCGGGCGCTCTTTTGCCCTGTATCACTGCGCCCGACATACCCTTGAACCCAAGCACAGCACGTGGGAACGGCGTGGTTCTGTATCGGATCGAGGATCAGGCCCAAAGAAAGGTATACCACCATTTGACGACTCGAGCTTGAAGAGATTGAACCTGAAAGCCAGGTAGAGCCTTACGATGTTCGCCAGAGCCGCTACTAGATACCTGGAAACGATAGGAGGGGTGGGACACCGACGTAAGCATTGACACAGAGGTGCGGCTGCACGCCAAGCGAAGTTGCGACTTTCGGCTCGGATGTTCGTTGGATGCTGTCGAGGAAGGTGAACTTGATCCTAGCCGGTGACGAGCGGAGGTCGTAGCCGATGTCGTAGTGGAAAGAAAAGAGAAAAGAAGAGAAGAGCGATAATACGAGTGCAATAACAACCCCACCACTTACTCGGCCCGACCGAACCCTAGCCCACCACCCTGGCTGGAAACGTGGGATGACCTGTCTCGGGCCGTCCGATCGGTGATCGCCGCAGTCCCGGAGTGAGCGTGTACAGGTCGCCAGCTGAGTCGGCCGTCTCAGCAGGCTATCGTGCGCTGATTGGCAAGAGAGCAGCGGTAGGTCCGGATAGCGACTCGTAAGGCTCTGGCAGTGGTGAAGCTCTCCACGTCGCTGCAATTAGAGACATTTTGCAGATGTGGCCATCTGCGGCAGATCAGTCGTGTCTATGATGCTAACCTTGCCGGGCAACATCGAGGCCCACACCTCGAGAAACACTAAGTGATTTTCAAGTGAATGGGCAGGATTGCTCTCCGGGCGACTTGCAGCAGAAGCAGGTCCTATGCTGTGGGTATGCGCAGATGAACCGGTGTGAGGTCGATGACTCCCCGAGAGCGAACAGCGGGTAGTCCCGAGTCTGGCATCGAGTGCCAGCGAACGACACTAAGCAATAGCCCCAGACCTGCCTTTCTGGTTTCGCTTCTAGCGCCGCCCGGTGAGAGCGAGAGCGAGGCGCAATAAGTTCTGGCCGTTCCCCTCTCGTCTGCAGCTGTGCCTCTGCCCTTGCTGCCGCATCTTCCCCAGGTCAACAATGATCACCACCATCGTCTCAGCCCTTGCAGCGGCGGCAGCGTTTCTCCAAGCCCGATGGATAGCCCCAGACTCCGTTCGCTCCCTCGCCCTCCATCCCTATCGTTAATTAATGCCTCCAGTGTAAAACCCTCGCAAAGTCCTACCTAAACGACACCCTCTTCCCAGGCACCTCTGAATACAACGCCGTCAATGTCTACTGGGGTCCCCCCTCCCCCTCCCCCTCCCTGTAACTGAACTTTTCTAACCCTCACCAGCAAACAACACCTTCCACACGCCGCACTGCATCTTCACCCCGCACTCCTCCTCCGCCGCCGCCTCCGCCCTCCGCACCCTCAAAGCACACAAGACACCCTTCGCAATCCGCTCGGGCGGTCACAGCATGAACCAGGGCTTCTCCTCGACATCCTCGGGCGTAGTCCTCAGCCTCGCGCAGTTAAACGAGATCACCCTCGACAAGCCGCGGGGGACGGTGACGCTGGGAACAGGAAATAGGTGGGGGGATGTGTACCGTGCGCTAGCACCGCACGGGTTCGCGGTGGCAGGGGGGAGGGGGAGTTCCGTGGGTGTTGGGGGGCTGAGTCTGGGGGGCGGATTCTCGTTTTTTCTCTACGAGCACGGGTTCAGCTGCGATAATATCGTGGAGTACACCGTCGCCACTGCAAAGGGGGAGGTGTTTTCTGTTACCGAGACGGCGCATCCAGAGTTGTTCCTCGCGCTGAAGGGGTCTGGAGCGCCGTTCGTGCTCGTGCTCAGTTTCACGTATAAACTTATCCTCCTCGAGGATCCAGCCGGGGTGGTTTACGGCGGTGCAATGATGTCGGGGCATAAAGCGCTTCCTGCAGTTCTAGACAGTGTAACAGCGATCGCATCAGGGAACGAGGATGTCAAGGCCCATGTGCTCACATTAGTTTTCTATACCTTTGGTAATGATGAGAAAACCGTCATATCCACTATCCCAACAAATTATGTGTTCTACCAGCGTCCATTGGCGGATACTCCTGCCGCACTACAGCCGCTAGTCGATGCACATAACTTCGACCTCCTACACAGCACTGTGGGCAACCGGAGTATTGCCAGTATTACTGATGAGATAGTGGCGCAGGGGGAGGGAATGCGGCAATTTATGCTGCAGTGGACGATTGTGGACCCTACGACGGAGGTGGTTGCGGAGATGGAGCGAATTACGAGGGAGGAGGTGGCGAAGACGATGTTGGTTGTACCTGAGTTTGTGGTTGTGTTGACGCTGGTACCGATTGGGGCGGAGGCGGTGAGGAAGGGGAGGAATGTCTTGGGGCTAGAGAAAGGGAGGAGGTATTTAAGTATGAGCTATAATGTCGTGACCGGAAAGGTGGAAGATGATGAGGTGATTTTGGAGGCGGTCAGGAGGGGTAAGAGGAAGTGTGCGGAGTATTTGAAGAAAACGGGGCACTGGAGCCCATGGACGTGAGTTGCACACGACTGTGAAGGCATTGGTACTAATGAGTACAGGTATTTGAATTACGCCTGGGCGGAACAGAATCCGATTGCGTCGTATGGGAAGGAGAATGTGGAGTTTCTGAGAAGAGTGCAAGAGAAATATGACCCTGACGGCGTGTGGGTGACGCTGGTCAAGGGTGGCTTTAAGATTCCAAAGGCATAGAGGTGGATTTTTGGAATTTCGGTGTATTGTTGTGAATGAGTCTAGCACAGTACCATGGATGTGGCCTCGAATCAGGCTCTCAGTTGTGTACGTGTGCACTAAGATGAAAATGGAAGTGACAACAAGGGAATAGTGTGGTGAGGGAATGAAGTTGTGAGAGAGCCTGGAGACCTTGCTCTACACAAAGTTCCCAGGTCAACCCAGTTAAAATTTCAACACCAAGGGTTTGTGCTGGGTTTGCATGGAAAGAAGAGTTTAAGGGAAAAGAAATCAACTTTATATGGGGCACTAAGCAAGGCAGGCAAAATTTGTGGTGTAAAGTGAGCGAGAATGACCAGGTCAAGCTGGTAATAATCTGGATCAGCTTCGGGTTAAGGCTGCAGTGAGTTTCCATGTGGTGGAATTCTTTAAAAAAAGCTCGACATTGACTCAGGTAGGTGTAAACTAATACCCCCCAAAAGCTCAGCTCTCTGGAGGTAATTTGAAATTTTGGTGGTGTGATGTCTCGAGGCCCTTTTACCTCACTTTTTTTCACGATCTCAATTTGGATCAGACTCACCATTTCGGTTAGTGTGAAATCACGTGAGGTCAAGGGCCGGGGTACGAGGCCACCATGGATGTGAGGGCGCTATGTCACTCGTGAGCAGAGCTGTACAGATCGAGGCCGATTAGTAGGAGGAGGAAGTGCGATAAAGATATAGCTGGTTCAAATTCGAATTGCGAATGTCTAGAGTACTTAATCTTTCGGAAATCTATGGCAAAGGAGCTTGCTCCAACTCATTCATCCTCTTTCTCGAAGTTGGGAGCTGCCAGCCGCCTGAAGTCTCCTAGCTCTTGTGTAGATGTAGATTACTCCTACGGGGTACCCATCCACCTCAGTTTTGCGGGCGGCTGAGGCTTGGACTAATTACTGCGGCGTGGAGTACAGTGAGTGGCACGACAAAAGTGAGGAATGAACCATCTCGAAAGCGCTGGCAACCAGCAACTACAACGAGTTCGGGTCCTCCAGAAAACTGAATACAGTTCTCTAGCGTCGGTTTCTACATTTGCTTTCTGACCTAAAGTTTATGGTTGTTAAAGTCGCACTTCTGTCAAGTCTTTGACAAGCGCTTCCTCACTTTTGTCATGCAACTTTTGTCATGCAATTGTACAAGTCGACCGTTTGCAATACCTACACAGACTCAAGCTTATGCATCGAGCGTGAGTACTCGAGTGACAGGGGGATGTTGGAATAAGCAGCGGTTCCAAGTCCGTGCGCTATTTTTGAGATTGTTTTGCGAGTTGTCGTCTGGTTCCCCAAATCATCCTCGACCCCATGCTCTGTTGGGAGGAATTTAAACGATAGGATAAATCTCTCGCGTTCCACCACCCCACAACCCGTTAGCCGCGGCTCCGGGAGTGCTGCCGCAGGAGATAGTCGCTTTATATTTTTAGTCTTCTCCGGTGTAGGCACTTACCCACGACAAGCGAATGACCCAGTCAGACAATGTATACTCTACTAATTCCTTGTCTATGCACAACGTTTGTGTCTCACCGTTCACACCTCGACCGGTCAGAAACTCAGGTGGTACAGAATGCCGTGTGACGTCTTATATCTATATAAACTTGTGATATTACATACACCTACAATTGAGCTCTGCACGACTGTGCCTCAATTAAAACTCCATGTTGGGTTTCTTGTATGGATTGTAATGTTTCGGAAGGAAATCCCGTCTGTGGTTTGGTGGCATGGTGGCTTGGTAGCGGCGTCAGGTTATTGAGCAGTCGAGAGAGGGGAAACACCTGAACTAAGTGTTCCGAGAAGTTAATGTCGTTAATTGTAGTAAGGGCTGAAGACATTGAAGGGCATGTCAATCGAGCCTCAGAAAGTCACTCGGTGTCACTCGCGATCTTTCATTTGAGAGAACCTACTAATAGATGATCATTGATGTCAACCAAAGCCACTTCCAATATACAAAGCACCAGTTTAACCCTGGTCTGCACGTAGATCAAGTGATGAGATTGATCAAGGCTGAATCCTAGATCTTCGATAGCGCATCAATCACAATTACTGTAGCACCTCATATCATCTATTACTCTAAAATTCACAAGGGCGTTGTATCTAAGTCCTCATCTTGATCTGGCCCTATAGCGCATTTATGCCCCACCTCTTCCATACCATACAGAACGCACCTATACACCCTCATACTGCAGCAAAACCTCCAAATTCCCGTCATCCGAGTATCCCACCCCTCCACGGGCCACCTCCTTCCCAGCCTCATCCACAAGCTGACACTTCTCAACAACCAACTTCAGTCCCTCGCGACACACAGAATTCGTCAAATAAAACCCCCCGGTTCTGGCTCGCAAGATGGCTTTTGCAAATGTTGCTGTGCTCCCTGGTGGTACGCCTAGAACTACAGTCCACGACTTGTCGTCCACCGACACCCACCGCCCGTTTCCGTCACCGCCAAGCGCGGAGGATACGAAGGAAGTGCATAGGTCGTCGATGGTGGCGGGGAGTGTGGTAGTATATCCCGACGCGCCGGTGGTTGTGCATGTTGCGGTCTGCCAGCGTTTGGAAATGTGCCTGCGGTGGGCGATGACGAGCCTTGAGGTAGTGGGGAGTGGAGACGCGGAAGCGCAGAGGGCGAGGAAGATGCTGAGGAGAGCTAGAATCTACATTATCATTAAACACTTCTAACTACAGCAAAGTGGTAAGGGATTTCGTACCGTTATGAAACGCATGGCTTGACGGTGTTGACTAAGTTAACAATGTACAATTGATGGCTCTCAGGCCCGAGAAGGATCGTTTATATGTATCATGGTCCGGGGCTTTAGCGTCAGAGTAGTATGTGCCAAAGCTCGGCAACACAGGTGTGGCGGAGTTTCTGATACGCACTGCTCACCGGCGGTAACACAAGTTATTATGCCTCCGATAATCGAACCCAACAGAAAAAGTCTAGGTGTAAGCATTGCCGAGCTATGCTGCAATATCTCCCGCCGGGGTAGCTTTCGCGCGATTGATGGTGTTTTTCCAGAGCCGGGCAGAGAATGAATTTTAGGATCATGCCTATACACGCTAGACTGTATCAAGCCCAGCTTCTCTTTGAGTGCTTAGGGTAGAAAAGTAGTAATTATTCATTAATATCTCAATCTGTACCAGCTATTACCAAAAGCGGGGTAGTCTGCTAGACTAAAGTAGACTCATGCTACTCTTTTTCTATGCATTGCCTTTATCCTCAGCATTTCAAACATCTTCCATTATCTCTTCCCTTCCCTTCCCCTCCAGCTCCTTCTTATCTTTCTCCCCCTCCTGTATTTTGATCTCCCGCCTCCCGCTTGGTTCCTTTGCCTCGTCCCCCTCTTTCATCGCCGCCTGCTCACTCAACGCCCTTCCCGACTCCCACAAAACCTCCCACCCCCCGGAACTGTGTCTCTACAACCTATCCGCGACCTTCCCAAACGCCCTAGACTGAGTGAGCATTTCCTGCAGTTTGGCAAGATACAACGGATGCTGGTCTATAGTCATGTCCAACTTTCGGTGAATGGAGGCTCGGAGAGATTGGGGGACGAGTTTACTGGATTACCCCGCGGTGCATGTTGAGGCCAAACTGGCCAAGCAAGCTTCCAAAGTGGTCCCAAATTGTATTGAGTAATACACAACCGCGGCGAAGTAACTACCGCCACAAGACAAACGGGACTAGTAGGTACACACCCCAACCCCACCAAAACGCCGTGCCAACAACAGAAACACCCAAAGATCGAAAAACGCCTTCCTATGCAACTTCCGTCTCCACACCAGGTCTTCTCGGCTCCATCTTCAGCGCCCCCCTCATCTCCCTCCCCTTCTCCTTAATCCCCTCCCCCATCCACGCCAGCGTCCTCGCCCCCTTCCACTGCATCGCTCCCCGTTCCATTTTATGCAGCTCCTTTGTCTCCTCTCGTTTCCTACCCAACTTCCCCTTCAGCTCTCCAATAGTTCCGAACGATCCCCTCGAAGAAGGACGAGCAGATGCTTTTCCGTCGTCGTCATCGGATGCCGACGCCTCGTTATCTGATGCCGGCTGAGCCCCCTCGCCACGGATATATTCCACGCAAGAAGTAGCCTCGATAACGTCTCTGAAATCCTTCTCCTGCACCGCAGCGCGGCGATGCGAATGTCCAAGCCCGCGATGGAAGCGGACCTCAATCTCCACAGATCCCACCCTTGCGCCATCCCCAACGCCACAGTTCTGTATAAACCGTTGGACGTTGTCGGGTCGAAACACGGGGAGGGTGAGATGCACGACTTCATCATCGGGTAGGTCTTTCAGCCAGAATACCGCCACGGCCAAGGTTTTGTCGCGACGGATCTTCGAGTCCCGGCGGAAATAGAGGATGCAGGGTGCGGAGTGTCTGTGTCGCACGCCAAGACGGAAGCCAGTGGAGCCTTTGGTGTTGTGTACTGGTGTCCAGCCCGTACCGTCGGGTGCCCGGATTGCGTCCTTCCGGATCAGTGGGGTGGCGAACTTAATGATGTCTGCCCGTTGCACCTCAGGATCTGTAATGGACGCCGACATGACGTTGCGGCTGACGATTTCAATGGAACCGATATCTGCGCCCTGAATAGCCTTGTGAAGTTTCGCATCGATACTGCGGAAGAGCAGCGAGATTCTGATTTTGCCGTATCCTACACCACCACGGATGGGGTAGAAATGGGAGACTTGTGAGCCTTCCGTCAGTACATCCTGCAGGGTTAGATCAACAACACCCAGAATTGGGTCTTCCTCGCGAAGCCGGGAGTCTCGGACGACGATGAAAAGTTTGGTCTTGGTCCAGTCGCGGACGAAGCGTTCAGTCCCGGCGTTGTAGAAGGGTTTGCTGGTCATGGGCTTGATTCGGGTGCGGTATATTGTCTGATAGTCGAGGATGATGGAGACGTATGCGGAGGGTAGGTTCTGGCCTTCCTCTTCCTCTTGCGTGGTCTGTGCTTCGCCGCGGCGGATCTCGGAAGACCCTTTGGAGCCGGTTACGATGTGGCGCTCAAGGCCGATAATGTTGTGGACCTGGATGGCTAGGATTCCGGATGGGTGAGTAGGGTCTGGGGGGATACATGCGGAGTCTGTTTCGATCCCGCCGCGTTTCTTTTTGGGGAGTTCGTGCTGAGGGGGCTGTTTGCGGAACTTAGTTAGTATTAGTAACTACTGGAGAGATCGGAAACAAACCTCCAAGTCTTGTGGAAGCTTCTCTTCGACCACTTTAGTTTCCAGGCTCTTATCTAACCTCCGAATTCCATGATACACTACACTCCACTTAACAGTTCCCGGCATCGAACTTCCATCCTTTATCCCCATCAGATTGTCCTCCCGTTCCCAAACCTTCCCTGGGTTGCGAATGATCCGCGCAACATCAATTTCTGTTCTTCCCAACATATCATCAGCCGTGAAGCGGTCGCTATCATACAACTGGAGGCTAAGTCCCTCTGCAGCCTTTACTTCGCCCGAATCCAGAAGTAGAACAGCAGTTTCATCCCAGACAGGATTCAACTCATTAAATATGATCCTAGACGACCAAATAGGCTTCCGGCACTTAGAATATGCCAATGTGGCATAGCAGTCCGATTTCCCATTCACGTCTGCTGCCATCACTCCTGTAGCGGAGTGTATATGGACCACCAGAACTCCAATAGCCAATAATTCCTTCTTTGTGTCGTCTCCAATCAGTATCTTCGCAAGGTCCAAGGTGTAGTTGGATGGTGCCACGAAGCGTTTGGCAGCGGCGCGAATCGAGGAGTAGATAAAGTCGCTGACAATAGGTAGATTCATGACGTTGAAGAATCGTTGATTCATTGGTACTGCCGCAACTTCAATTTTCGGCATACCCAACAGGGTAAAAGTCCCTAGTTTGACGAAAGGAGGGTCGGGAATAAGCTGGATCTTCATTCGGCAGGTCCCCGTTGCCCCTCGTAATTCCACCCAGACCGGCAGTGGAGTTCCAAAAAATCCATTCAGCCCCATATAAAAATGTACCAATAAGTTTGCATTTTTTGCTTTGCTTTGAGCACTTGAAGAACTCGGTTGAGCTCTGTATGCAAACGAAACTTCCAAACTCGCCCATTCCCCCATTTGCTCCTCCTCGTTCAAACGATCCGTTGCTCCGTGTTTTGTGTCTGCTGCTTTAGAGTCGTTTCCATTTTCTTCATCGAGCCACCGCATAGACAACACCCGGAGTGGAGTAACACCTTGTCCAACATTGACAATCTTGACCTGCGTAATAAAGCTCGGGATAGAAGCTTGCATTACATCCTCCAAAAGATCGACAATGGGGACGAAAATATCCGTATTGACCTGTGGCCAGAGCTTTGTCAAGACGCCATTTAACCACTCGACAGATTCGTTCCCACGTATACCGGGGGTGCGCATTCTCTGCTTCCCTTGGTCGCTTTCCACAAAGTGGCAGAAGTTCTCCCAAGCGCTGTCGACGCTCCTCCACCACGTCACACCGCCAGCGATGGTGACCAGTATCGAGACAGAGAAGGGAAGTCCAAGACCGCCATTCAGCAAGACAAACGACGCAGCCACAAACGCCACATACTTCAGCGTCAAACCGCGGAGCTGACCAAGGAATAAGGACCACTGCGAGGGCGGATATACCGGCTGTGCCGTTAGGGGAGCCGGCTGCGGTGGTTTGTATTTCGCATCACATATTGTAATTCTGCAATCCAATTTAGCCTTTGTTAAGCGAGGGATGAGATTAAGAGTAAGGACTTCTTTCCGGTAATAGGATCGACAACAGTTTCGCTGTGCTCCTTCACCTCTCTCTTTCGCTCTTTCCGTTGTGCATCTACGTCTTCAGGTTTTTGTGATGCTCTTGGCGAGGAACGATCAGGATAAAGTTCCCAAAACGACTCAATTCTGGGAACTGGATGTCGGCCTGAGTAGTGGCCACTGGATGGTATCTTTTTCGCTTCCGGTGGTTCGTTTGCACCCGTTGTTGTGAGGGAGGAGGACGAGGTTGTAGGTTCATCTTCCGAGCTTGATAATGTGGGAAATGATGCGGTGGAATTTGATACCGAAGACGTGATTGATTCGACGGTGGTAGGCAGTGATGAGACCGAGTTAAGAGCCAATGTACTGCTCGATTTAATTCCGTTCTGATCTGTCGCCATTCCCGGTAGACTTTGGTGCATCCCAGTCCATGGAGGCGAGGTAATTGCAGGTGTTGAAGTCGACAGCGATTATGGAAATCTAGATTAGAGTAGGTCAAGTTTCGCACGGGGGATGCGAGGCAGATAAACTTTGCCCCTTGCTGCGCCGCGACGTCATGGGTACTAGTAATTTCTGGGGTGGCGTTCAATTTCTGTCTGTGCATGGGAACTATCTACCGGGTATAGAATTAAGTGCCCACTCTTTCCTCATCCAGCATGCAAAATAGTGTCTGACGGCGGATGAATCGGCATCCAAAGGTTCGCCGCATATATCCTGGACGGAAGTCAAGCCAAAGTTCGTCGTTGTACTGAGATTTATGATTACTTATCCGGGACTTGGAGACTTGGGCTGAGCCCATGACGCGGCCTCGTAAGGTGTGGCGCACAACAAGACGTGAGAGTAATATTTCAGTGATATTTTTGCAATCTGTTGTGATTCGAGTTTGATGTTTGCGCGTATAGAAGGCGGCACGGGAAGTGCGAGTGTTCGGGTTACGTATACAGTGATGTGGACAACTTCGAGGTTTTTCGGCCCGCCGTCGATGTGGAGTGAAATAAAGTGGCCCAAATCTGAGCTGTCGTAATCCGTCGTCTCGTGTTGAAACGATGTCAGATTGCATTGGCTACTGCAGAGACCAGGATGATCCTGCTAAAGGCTCTCGAAACAGATTTTTCCCGCAGATAAACCAGACGCTTGGTAGTTTTGATTTGGTAGATAGCGTGAACGGTATGACGTCGGTTTCCTCAAAAAAAAATTTAGATGGGGAATCGATCGAGGAAATTCGACCATAAAAACTAGAATCAGTGAGTGTGGCAAACTGTAGATAGGTCGGAAGAACATACACTAAAAGTATAGCTCGCCATGAAATTAATTAGAGTATCTAGATGCCTACAAAAAGATACTTTTACCAAATAATCCAAGCCAAATTAAGGGAAGCTTGCGAATTTACCCAGGGTGAAGCCCAAAGGCTTCACGTGCGCGTTAATTTATAGTTTTGAACATTCCGGAATTTTTTGTGGCGTCTACCGTGCGCGCATGCATATTTACAACGCGGCCAGTGTACTCTATCTGGCAGCAAAAATGTCCAATATCTATTCCCAATAGTATAACCACAGATTGAGGGAGATATACGTATACATATAATTGATTGGCACATCGTTTATAGCTTCTACGTTCGTTCTTACGAGTTCAGTCGTTTGTTGGACGGATAGGGTTACTTAGCAACTTAGATTTTAGTTGTCAATGCTAAGCTTATTGGACGTTGCAAGCTGACTGAACAATAACAGCCAAAACGCCACGCACCCCGGGTATTAGGCTACGGGGATTGTGAATGCAGGATCCGCATGTAAATTAATGTATAAGCCAGTGGGTTACCACCATATCCAATCTCATGTCCATTAGTTCTTCGACGGGTCTTCGTCCCTTCCTATCAATGCTGTTGTACTGTCATTGAGAAGAGTACGGTAGCTATCAGCGATGTATAAAAGCTGCGGAAAGTGTCGTAGATTGTATCTACCGTAAGGGCCTCAGGCTCTTTGTATGAACAATTGATAAGGTTGAAATATTGGCCTCTGCAAGATATTTCGGAAATCGCAGCTAGGTTAGGGAATCGCTGGCCTCGTACTAAGGCTCACCAGCGGAACAGGGGGCATTTATGAAGGACAGACCCCGCATGCGCACAGTTGCGGCGAATACTATGTCTCATATCGGGTTGGACGGCATTGGCGACACCTGCAACCAATGAATTCTAATTGCTTACTTCGTATATTGATCAGACTCGGCGCAGCATTATTAAGATACGCGTTGAATCGAAAGGCTAAAAGAACTCGTAGACTTGTTGAAACTAAGTCAAAGAGAATATTGAAATTTGTGCCCTGAACGATGTATGCCAGAATGAGAGTACCGGAGCGTGCGCCTGGCTTGTAGAACTTTACTTTCAACATTTTTCTAAGTTGTTTAGGAGGACCATATCTACTGTTAAATTGCTACCAAGTCCTTAGTCTTTTAAAAACGTAAAAAACCGTCTTCCTTTCGTGCAAGCTGGGGACAACTGAATATCCTGACGTCTCATAGGCAGTTATTTCAGATATGGCGCTGCATTTTAGCTAAACAGTTCTGCAAACGTTGGAAGATTCCGCAGTTGGTAGTTGATCATCTGTCCTTGAGCCACTCGAGTCATCGTGGTTGTTTGTTTGATCGAGCTTATCAGTCGCGGTCTCGCCGAAGATTGCTACGAATTATATCTTGCCTTAGTGATGCGAGATGTCCGGACGCTCAACAGCCCGAGACGATATCGCAAATAATTTCGAGGAGGGGAACCTACCGTGAGATGGAGTAGACGTAACGCACGTGGCAGAGTTTAGGCAGCCAATAATTATGCAAGAAATCTCACCGATTCCCTGAATTTCTACACACGTACCGAGAACCACTATAAGCTTCTTTATACTAATGAAACAAGAAAGTTTGTGTAGAGATATTTTATCATTTGACCCAGACAAGTTGAGACTGAATGAAAGTAACATAAAGCGTGCTAGATCAGTGTAACGACAGCTAAAAAATGCAGTAAATGAGTAGAAATGCGGAAATTCGAATACAAGGACCCAAATGACAAGTTCATCACGTGTGAAACTTTTTCAACTTCTGTTGTATGGTGAATAACCTAGTGGAACAAGGGCATAGCCGGAGCAGGCGCAGACGCAGACGCACCAACACTTACTCGCTGATATCACTATACTCATCTTCCGAAACATCCTCACTCTCCCAAGCACCCTCATTCTCCGAAACATACTCATCCCCCGAGCTATCCACATCGCTGAGGCTCAACTCGTTGATACGCATTCTGCGGCAGAGGCTACAGTCAGACGGGCATTCCCCCAGCAGTATTTCTTCCGCCGTCGGTTCCGTGTTCCGTTGACCCATTATCCAAGCAATCCACAAATCCGTTTCAGCTTGGTGCATTTTTAGGCCTTTATTGAAAACATGTTGTTTTAGTGATCCATATGAGAGATCACGAAGCTTCAGCTCCCAAAAGCGTCTGCGGCGTGAAAGCCATTTTTAACGATCTAAAGAATTGAGGCCACCCATCGAACCATCTGATTTCAACCACCTCCTCGGATTCCGGGGCTGAGTCTTTGTCCAAGGCTATTTTGTCGAGATACCCGGAATAGTGGTCGATGAGATGGCCACTGATATCGAGCACGCGCAAGGTACCCTTGTGTCGTTCAAGAAAACATATAAAGACATCGGTCCAAAAGCAAATGCTCTGAACAATGAGACTGGTCAAGTGTGGCCAATGTCGTAGCATGGATGCAGTGATATCAGTTGTTTTTAGACTGTGGTCGGAATAGTGTTCACGTGGTATTACAAGCTCCCAGAACTTCAACACACCATCGCCACTGCTTCTAATATCCAGTTCTTGAAGTCCCTTTGCTGCTCCCAGAAGGTGACCGACTAGGAAAAGCCACTGCGTATCAACTTCGTCGCTGTCCAGCACGAGACTCAGTCTTCAGCTGTTCCATCCCTTTCTTCGTTCTGGCGACAATGGTAGGTGTGATAAACAGTGTCTTCGAATCGATTCCAGTTACATCTAACCCTTCGATTGCCGTGACTCCGGGAATCCTGGAGCGCTTATACAACGCCTCAAAAAGCCCTACAAGGACTGCACGTCCCCATGACCGATATTCATCAGATATTCCGTAATACGGACTTGCTGTCAATCTGCTTCCAAGGAAAGGGCCTGCAAGCAACGCGATTTTCTTTAAGTTTGGAAGCATTGGAAGGTATTTGCCGTGTGAGGAGGTAAGATCGCCGAGAATTTCCAAAGTAAGGTGTTTGTAGAAGTCATCATATCCCGCCTGACCGCCATCCTCTTCAAACTCGGCTGATTTTAGAATCCGGTTGCGGGTGGTCTCTGGTAATGAAAGTAGTTTGCAGTAAGTGTTTTCAAAGTGACCTATGAATGATTAGTCAATCCACTGCGAGGAAGGATTCAATCTATATTTAAAACCTTCACGCTCAATGCTGTCAAACCTGAATAAATGAAAGACATATCTCCGGACCAGGTGGTTCACACTTGAAGTCATAGCAATCGATTTCAATCGGTTTAAACTGCATTCAGCACTGCTGATGTAAACTTTCTCAAACACGACAGGTGCAACGATGTAGTTGAAAATTTTGCATACTGTGCGAAGTCTGATGTAAGCCGGTGCAGTTGGTGTGAATGTGCGATAGCTGTGGCATCCCTGAACCTGAACCTCACAGTTGTGACAAGGAGAGATAATTTGCCTCAATATCTCGAGGGGTAAGGATAACAGCATAGTGCGAGGCTGAAGTCCGCTTTGCTGTGACGGTCCGCTGATCTGAACCGGCAATTGGATGATGAGATAATCAGTGCAGCGCAGATTCCCGGCGTTGGTCTGGATCCTGGAAGACGCACTGCTGATACATATATATCGTATCCGTCTACTAGGGCATTCGTTCGCCCACCTCAGGGTAGCGAACTAAATCCTGCAAGTTCGTGCGGAAGAATGGATTCGGTATTCGCCGAAAGAGTAGCCGAAGTTCCACCTAAAAGTGCTTGGCGAACTAATGTACAATCAGCTCTCAATCGGTACGCAGAGTATTTAGAATGGAACATATATCTGGATGATAAACGTACCGGCTTATAATTAGACAAGATACTAACTGAACGGAAGAAGGGTGGGTGATGTGCGGCGAAGGGTGAATGGGTGAATGTTGAAATAAACTCTGATTGAATACACATGTAATGTCAGGGTTGAGGGTTTAGGGCCATTTGTTCGGCTGGCCACGGGTGTAACGTCGGTCACAAATGGGGGTTCATCCACCGTTCCACAGAACTTTTGATGGGTTCAAAATATGGAATTTAAGTATAGCGAGGTTAAGAAAGGTAGAATGAACATCTGTGAGTATTCTGCTTCAAGCATTTGATCTATTTTTAGTGTATGATACTCAGAGTCATGGTTTCCACATACATCCCTTAGACATATATTCATAATCATTCAAATCTGTACTTTGTTCCCTATGGATAATCCCGAAGTTCTTGTTGGACTGGAAGCTTCTTAACGTGCTGGATACTTCCTCCAGAACCAGCTTTGCACCTACTACTGCTGGTTTTTTTCCCTTTATTCACTCTCTTCTACCACCGGCAGCCGTATAACACGTTCCATCTGTCAAACCGTCTATTTCATCCAAACTATCGCCTTAGGGCATCGAACAACTTAGGTACAGCCTCTGGTCATTAAAGTCTTCAACTATAAGAAGACAATGTTCAACACACGCAGGTGGGTATCAACGTGTTTGCTACTAGTATAAGTACTAGTACTGCATCTCAATCCCACGCACGCTTGTTTCCAACAACTCCTGCTACGAGCTCCACACTCTCTACATACCGAAATCCTTATAACGATATTGAGGCCTCTACACTTCCACTTCCTCTCGCTTCCACTACGCCTTATTGACACACTTCTAACCGGCCCAATCTCCCCCCATAGCTCGCCATACCGTTTGAGCCCAAACTCCTCACTGTCATCGACGAACGAAAAGACACTCGATACCCGCCCATCTTCACGAAATATCACTAAGCCAAAGCATTCACAAAATCTGTTGCATGAACCTGACCGAGCTGATGTCAAGGCACACAGCCGGTAGGGCATAAGGCACCCAACTACCTTGTATGTATCTCGAGTCTTTCTCCTGCTCTCCAGTCTCTGTACCTTAAGTCTATTCACACGGTTCTCCCCTTCCATATTTTCAACAAAATCAATTATCACGATGCATGGCTGGCTAAGACGCATGTGAGAAGTGTGGGTTCGCACTGCCGACTGCTCTCCTAACATCGTCTCTCAACTACGGCAGCTTTCTGAAGGAGGGAAAGCGATTACTAATTATTTCTATTGCAACGATCAACGTAAGATTATTCAGGATAGATCATTGCTTTCTCACGTCGCTCACAACCACCAGCTCCCGCTCTACTTTATGAATGAAGGGTTCACTCTCGGACCTGGAGGACAAACCCGCCATCCTATCTGCCGATTTTACCCGGATGCTCAAAAGGATTACACTGAGTAGCCTGAGATTGAGGATGACACCATTTTTTTCTGGGCCTCTAGATCGATGCAACCCCCGCTTTTGAAAATCATTTCTTCAAGCTGATGGGAGCGTACCCATGTGCCAATTTGCAAATCAAAAATTCGAACTCCAAGAGAAGTCCGAGGGACAATAGGACGGTAGATGTGAGAAATTTCAATGAGCACGGACTCTGTGGCGGAGTCCCGTTCTGCTACAAACAGTCCAGAACTATGTCACCAGGGTGCATATGAACGTGGAAGAGCTGAAGGGCCACTATTGGAAAGTTCATAACCTGCGGGCGGGAAACGCTATTGACACCAAAGAGAGAAAAATGGAAGAGGAAATATTATTTACTGTGTATAATTCACCTCGATGTCTATGAACAAGGCCTCTGATGTCGACGTCTCATTTCATACAATCACTTTTCTGTAGAATATACTCTGGTTCGAATTTCTAGTCCGATTGACTACTTAAGTATTTGGTTCCTTTCTTTTAAATTCTAACTTTTGTTTTAGATATTATGCTTAAATCTTCAACTTAGCCTACTTTCACTATCTACTTCCCTCCCCCTTGTTTCATCTTATCTTCAGTATATCATAGTATCTAAATCATACCTCATGTACCCTTCCTTTGCAACGGTCATCACCTCGGGTTATGTCAGTGTGTTTCATCGGAATTATGCGTTCATTCACACAACCTCCTTGTGAATGACTAAGAGTGTATAATAACTACTAGTGACTGCTATTTGCGAGGCCAACATCACTGTTGCTAGGTCTGAGAAACGTTTAATACTGGTTTATGTGCTGAAACATTCAATACTGCAAGCTGTTCATCGCACTACAAATGATCCCATATCCTATTCCCCATCATCGTATTCTCCATCCCCGTTCAATTCAGAAACAATCGCTTTACTAGATAAGGGTAGCCCAACTTTAATCTGGGTATGCACATTCAAGTAAAAGACTTGCATATGTATGCGTACGGCAGAGCTAGAAACTAGATGACATACATGAAAACAGCAGAAGTCCAATAGACCGTCAAAACTGAAAACTAAACAAGGAGAAGCCGGTTTTGTGAACTACCTGAACAGCCACGCTAGCATCACCGCGCCCAGGAGGGTGTCTACTGGTCTCATACCTAAGACTTTTGTAGAAAATCCGACAACTCCAATCCCTCGATTGACTTCTCGACGGATTCTGCAAGTTGAATGAGCTGTGAGTGAGAACCGCAGTGCTCGTGGCTTGTGTATGTAGCTTGCACAACGCTGGTAGTATAAATTTTGGACATATAGGCAGCCGCTGAGACAAATTTAAGCCCGCCCCCAAGCTTATTAATGCTCTTCAATTCTTTTATTGCATCTGCCAAAACGTCAACTGAGGGTCCAATATATAGTGATGTCAAGAGATTGGCGCGGGCAGTAATGGCGCCTAGAGATATTGAATCGCATTGCGCCTGCTGAAGAGAAGCCCCTAGTACACAAATATATTTGTCATTCGACCTGGCATCCTTGTATCGGTCTATCTCTTTCCAAACCCCAGTAACAAGCGTGGTGAAGTGCGTCCGGCGTTCTATTTTGATAGCATCTAAGACAATAAGTTTGGTCTCATACATCGCTATGGGGAATCAACATTTCCCATACCTATTATGCAGTCCGGGACGCCTTCACCAATCGTTTTTCCCTCCTGCGTAATCAACTCTTCATGTGCAGCTGTCGTTTCGAGAATTAACTGTTTACTTATACTCTCAAATACGACGGAATCCCTCAACACCCACGCAATATAAAGCCATAACTCGGCAGAAACGTAGCGGCCGGCCAAAAAGTGCTGGGTTCGGTGCGGAGATATCCATACTTCAGCCCACGGGACCAGGAACGAATAAAGGTCGTATTTATCGGCAATCAACGCAATCTCGTAAAGCACAGCCACATCTAGATATCTAGGTATCTTGTCGTTCCGATGATGAAGTGATTTCAGGATGATAAGCATCGCCTCTGGATTGTCATCAAGTGTGAGTTCGAGGTGTCCCGTCTTTTTGAGCTGACTGCCTTCGAGAAAGCTAGAATTTGGGCGCAACATGGTCGAGAATACTGATGAAGCAAGTGACAAACATTTGGACGATACTTTGACGGTCGTAGGCGCCGAAGCTACTTTGGGTGTGGTAGATAGCACTATTGTGACATCGCTATTAGGGTCGAGCTCGAGGGGACTAGAGGCCCGATTCATTTGGGTCGAAGTTGAATGTATATATTATGGTCGCCGGGTCGGGGTATGAATGTTTGCAGGAGTGCGGGGGTAGGGGCGGGGTTGCGTCTGCATGGTAAAGGCATTGTATGGTTGCATAAGATTTACTGCTTTTAATTGGTCAAGAAATGTATATACTGGCGAGGCTGAATGGCGGCTATTACATGTAAAGCACCATACATCTGTTCGCACTTCAGTGGTACAGATTTCCCCGCACGTCTTCGTACTCCATAAGTCAGTTACAACTTCACCATTCAAACTCAGCGCCCAGCTCCACCATGGCACCTACTACTCACGAAATTGATCCTTGCGGTGATGTCACGCTGAATTTGATAGCCGACGACAACGTTGACGGAAGCATATCGACTACAGCAAGGGTTTCGTCCAAGTGTTTGTCTCTTGGTTCACCGGTATTTGCGGCCATGCTGCGTCCCGACGCAAGTTTTCTCGAAGGCAGTCGACTCGAGCAAACCGGATCCACCGAAATTACTCTTGTAGGAGATAACCCTGAGGTAATGCTCATTGTCCTCAGGGCGCTGCATTACCGGAACCGCGAAATTCCCGACGCGATCGATAGGGATGGACTGTACAATCTCGCCCTGGTTGTAAACAAGTATGATTGCTTTCAGCCACTGTTCCCATGGATACGGTTATGGGTATCATCCCATAGAGCGGCCATTACTGACGATTGTATCTATCCCAAATGGCTCTACATTTCATGGGTTTTTGAAGAGTGTGAAGTTTTCAAAAAAATCACCAAAAAGTTGATTAGGGAAACCAAACTTGATGATGATGGCGAAATGGTCACTATTGAAGGCGAGAAGATCGATGAAGGTGTGCCAGATGGAATTATTGGTATGTTATTTATCGCAGAGAGATATACGTAAGATAGATGATAAGATTTCTTAAAACACCTCGTGTTATAGTTTTGTAGCTTTTCACGGGCGAGCATGCTGTACTTTGTGCGTTTGTTCTAGACTGTACTAATCAATCACAGATGCACTGAAAAAGCAACGCTATGGCTTGGTCGAAAGGTTAGTGGAGGGAATCCTCAAGGAAATCAAGGAGTACCAGGACTGCATATCGAACGGTAGCCGCTGTAAGATATCTGGGCTTGACGAACCCCAGCGCACAAACTGCGATGCCCTCAGCCTGGGCGCCTTAACTCGTTGCTTGTTGTGCGCCAACCTCTGGCCAAATGAAATTCGAAGCGAGAGCACGTCGTCGTTGGATAAGATTGTACAAGTACGGAAGATTGAGAATCTTGGTGGGTCACTGACGTGGAGTAGAGTAACCCATATGACTTGGGGCACACCCTTAACGGAAAGCGGTCACCATGTTCATTGTGGTTCTTACTCTACTGTTATTGAGCTTGTAGATTCTATCGAGGAATCAGTCCAAGGACTCGCACTCTCTGACTTTCTGAGAACGTGATAGATGTTTTGTTTATCAACTGAGGATGGTTTCTTGGGTTCGAATTTCCTTCTTTCTCCTTCGGTCCCCAATCCCCATTTTCAGTAGCCTTTTCTTTTGGTTTAGAGACATTTTTGGGGTGTTTATATTTGTTTACTGTGTTTGAAGGATCGGAATTCCACGTAGTGCGGAGCACGTTGGTATCCCATTTAGACCCCGTTTAAGCGGAGTCCTACGGAATGAAGTGTTAAATATCTCAAAGTATAGTTTGATATGTGTATACCGACTCCGAGTTATATACTGAATTGAATCCTTCCTAATTTTTCACCTAGCTTACAACTCTCATTCCCGTCGGGACTCCATTCCCCATTTCCCAACTGCTCCCAACTGTTCTATACTCCTGCAATGCGTTAGGATTCTGCTGGTAAAACACCTCGATGCTATCCCTTAGTACGGCCGAGATCTGGCTATTCCCAATACACGCCGTAAGTTGGGTTGGTCTCGCGCGCCACATATTCTCAGTGTACATGATCTCGACAACCTCGTTTGAATAACTGCGGTAATATACACGCATATCTCCATTATCGCGCCAATATACCGCGGCAAGTGGTGTGCGTGGTGGCACCTCCACAAGCAAATTACCTTGCTGCCATCCCCTCGGGCCAGTAATGTAGTCCCGCAACCACCCGTTGATGTCTTGGTAGTACACTTGGAGACACCCCACCACCGCGAGGGAGGTCCCCATCAACGCTCCCGTCAGTGTCGTCCGGAGGTCCCACCACCCAGAATCATTGCACCACTCGTAGATAATGCTGTTTGCACACTGGTAGTAGACACGAATATGAACGCCATGATCATCCCAGCTGATAGCGGCAAGACGCGTGTCAGGTGTTGGCTCGCATCCACGCTCAATTCTGAAGTCACCCGGGCGCCAATCTCCTGTGACACCGCTATCGGTACAGAACTCTTGGATACAGCCGCTGGGGTTGATATAATAGACGCGAATCTGAACGGAGTCAGCATTCTGGTGCGCACAATGCAGAGAAGGTTGTGTACGTGGTTGTCACCCCAGGCTGTTGCTGCCAATGGACTGCCGGGTTTGGCGCGGAATAAGATGTTCTGGCATGTGCCACCGCGCCAGATACCGTTTTCCTGACGCGCTTCGCGGACATAGCCGTCGCGGTCCTGGAAGTAGACGCGGAGACCGCTGGGCAGGTTGACGGCGGCGGATGATGAGCCATCGCAGATCTCGCCGTTGGTCATTGTATCCGGGAAGAAAATACTGCGCTGGAGTACGAGAAGCAATCGATGACTTTGGTTGGATGTTAGAAGTTGGAGCCAGGATTGTCTGCCCGGCGATGTTACTGATAGTCGAAGTATGTACGAATGTAACTGACTGAAAACAGGTATGAAGTAATTCTTATGTTTTAATCCTCAGAGATGGGGTAGGTATTCTCGCCGCGGCCAGCGACAGAAACAGAATAACGTTCTGGCCAACTGCAGCACTCCACGTTGTTTGCATAATTGCCCTGCGCAGTGTATCCGGCATAGACAATGTTGCAATTTGCCTGCGGCTGTCTGGGTTTATCTCCAGAGTTTATCTCCAAAGCACAATCGAGCTTGGCTAGATGAGCATTCTTATCACTGAAGAAAACCAGTGGCTCATCCACTTAAGGCCAACCTCGGCGCCGCTATCTCTGGATATACTCGGTTAATTTATGGTTGCAAATTCCCTAACCCTAAGTACTTGAGTAGGTTACACGATACCAAGCCAGTAGCTCTTCGCTGCACTTCGCAACTTCCACGCGAACCCACACACCTACTCCTAACAGTTCGAAAGCGCCCCCACGCAACGACACAACGCAGCTCGATCGCCTTCCAGCGCCGCCGGCACCCAGGCATTACGTTACTCGCATTCAGATGGAGGGAACGCGACTTCTGGAGGGAAACCGGTTACTCCAGTCCGAAGCGACATCGTCTCAGCACACACACGGTGCTTAGGAGCTCGGCTGCGACTTCTCCAACCTCGACTGCATCTCCGAACGCCGCCTGAACTGGATGCATTGTCCGCTCGTCACCTTGTTGTGACTAGCGCGCATCTACTTACCCTCGCCAGCGGACCGTTATTGAGGTCCCGCACTGTTCGCCGCTCTGCTGGAATAACGGCGGCTCGGTGCCGGTCCATTTCAGTGCCTATCAATGCCACCCATGAGCGCGCTTCTATCTCGGCTTCCGAACGTGTGCTTCGAGCACGGCAAGCCATGGCCACTCCGACCCAGCCTGCGAGCTCACTACGTCCTGCTTCTCGGGAAGGAAAACCGGCAACAAAAACTGTGTCCCGACTAACCTGGAGTTGATACTAGATAACTACATAAAGATCCGAAAAGTCAAGTTACGGGAGAAGCCGGGATTCCGACTGAAGGATACGAAGCAACTAAATTCTGGATTGGAATACACAGGACAGGATGGCTAAGAAGTTCGTTTCAGCTGCATCCCTCGTTGTTTTTGTTCGACACTGCACTGATGGAGGTGTTAATGTGATGGCCCATCTCTAGTATTCGATTAGAGTTAGAGTAGGCAACAGAAGCTGTCTCTTCACCGCTTGGCATGACGCATCCCATCCCCAGTGTGTCCGAATTTCCAGGGAGCAAACAAAAACGCGTCACCAATCAGAAGGAGTGGTGGTGCCTCCCAGGGTTCAAAAATTCAACCATTCCAGTTCGAACGTCTTTTCTAGAAGCCTTCTTTGTTGTTCCGCCGCTGATGTGTTTAATTTTCAAACTTTGAACCTGCAGCAAGGCAGGCACCGATGCAATTGTCAGGCTGGGGTTGCGTGTTGAAAAAGAACAGTTCAAACATTTCCCTGTGCACATTTAATTATCTATCTCTTCTCTTCCGATGGCACGACACCACGTCACCAATCAGCATTGCAGCTGCATCACCAGTTGCCAATCATCCTAGCGATCGATCCATGCGGGGGGTGGTGGCCAATAATGGCGCAGCTCCGGAGTCTTCACCGCTCTATTCCCAAAAGTCTATACTCTGTATGTGAGAAACCCTCCAGCCAGTATGTGGGCATGCACTCTCACTCGCCGTCGGAACAAGCCGGCATCAATTCTGCAGCCACCCGTTGGCTTTGCCGCTCCCCGGGCCCATTCCAGCGACATGCAGGAATCGCAAAATGGTCTCAGAATCGCGCATCCCCACGATTTCGGGCGAACTGTACATGGTCGGGAGAGCCAATGGTGACAATCTAAGGGGGAAAAAAAACGTGGTCCAATGATCGTGAAATATGCAACACCACCCCCGTCGCTGCAGTAGGACCACCCCGCTCATAGGGTGTCTTCCCCTCCTGTTCCGCCAGCGACCGAACAGTTTGAGATGTGCATCTTACACGATTAACACCACAGCGAGCCACGTTCCCAAGGCCAACTGCCCCATCATATCCATAATTCATCACCGACATCTTCTTCTCGTTGGCAGGATAATTACGCAGGCTTACCTATGGGCGACGTTGACAGCGACGGCTGTGTGGTGTTGGAGGAGCTTGAATTGCACTCGGTTGATGGGAAGGTCCAGCTGATGGTGCCCCCGAGTGGTGCTGTCTCGATTAGTAGCAATTCTCCAGCTCCGCCGCTAGTAGAGCTAAAGAGCGCAGAGCCAACGAAGACAGAAGAGAACGAGGCTCTAGCCCGGGGCGACGTGGTGGCCACTCGTGATGACAGCGAACATCGCGATGAAGAAAAGGTGCCTGGAGAAGAAGCACAAGAGGAGGAAGGTGATATACTTGATACCGCCAGTGTTGCGGGAGGAGTTTCAGTTCACGAATCACCACCGGTACAACCACCGACTCCAGTGCCATCACCACCGCCATCGCCCGAGAAGGTCGAGGATATAGTGGTTGGGGGTGAGTGCCATTCTGCTTGCGAATCGATTGCTTCGATATTTTTATGATTTGAAGTGTTTCGTTTCTTCTTCACCGTTTATCACACGCACGTAAATTCATTGGTGGAGTTGTTAACGTATCACGATTCAGACCAAGCGCCTGGAACAGACCCTGAACAAAGTCACGATCGGGACCAAACTCCGCCTGATCTTGATCCCCCGGTACCACCTCCACCTGCGCTCATCCCAGACCCTGAGCCGCAAACCGAAGCACCTGCAACCGACGAAGCGCAAGCGCCAGAACAGACCGACAGTGATCCCGCGCCAGAATCGCCAGCCACTGAAGATACCCCTACCTGCGTTGACGTAACTGACTCTGTACCTACTGCCGAAGAAACACAAGAGCAAGAACAGGTTAATAACGATCCCGAACCTAAGCCCGCCACTGAAGATACATCTACCGGTGTTGACCCGACCGAACCTGAGCCCACAGCTGAAGATACATCTGCTGACATCGACCCGACCGAAACTGAGCCTGTAGCTGAACATACATCTACCAGCGCCGACCCGTCTGAATCTAATACCGAAAACGCGGAAAGACGAGAAGCCGAAGGGGGTAGCGATCCTGGACCTAATCCATCCACTGACGAAGCTGCCTCTATCGAGGCTGACCAGACCGTCCCCGAAGCCACAGAAGAAGAAAAAACAGAAGCGCAAGAGCAAGAGCAAGATCTCGGGCCCGACGTATCTGAGCCTGTCGAAGCTACTCCTCCCACCACCGACGAAGTACCCGAAACAGTCGCCCCTGCGGAAGAAAACGCCTCTACTCCTGCTCCATGCAACGAAACTAGCGTCGGCGACGACCCCACACCTCCAACAGAAGCAACAGTAGGGACAGAGCTAACCGAAGAACCAATTGTCATTGCCAGTCCTTCGTCACAACCACTAGTTGGATCCGACGACACACCCTCATCACCGGATCCGGTGCCTATTATCCCAACCATGGCCACCGAGAGCCCAATGCCCGGCGGGATGCCACCTGACGACCCACTAGTCCCTGCGCCCGCACCTGCCGAGCCGGAACCCTCGCAGCAGCAACTACAACCCGAACAACCTCCACAGCCTGAACTGCTGGAAGGGCACAAACGGCGCTCCAACAAGCATGAAGCAGTAGTAGAAGAGCGTCACCATCGGCGTCACAACAAACACAACAACGAGCAGGCTGAAGAGAACGAAGCAGGAGAAGAGCGCCACCATCGGCGGCACAAGCACAATTCCGAGCAGACTAGTGAGAGACCGTTTCGCAAAGCCAAGAAATTGCATGAACAAGAGGATTCCAGGCCGAACGGAAAGAAGAGCAAAAAATCGGAGCATGTTTCCGGAGAGAAAGGGGACAATCGCGACCAAGAGGAGCTCAAAGCAAGTGGACACAAGAGCAAGAATGCGGAGCAGATGAACGGAGAGAAGGAAGACAAGCATGACAACGAGGATCCCAAGGCGACCGGAAAGAAGAATAAGAAAGTGGAACCCGCGCCTGGAGAGAAGGGGGGCAAGCACGAACATGACGAGCATAGGATGAATGGGAAGAAGGGCAAGAAGGCGGAGCACGGGTTTGGACAGAAGGGGGGCAAAAAAGGGCGTAAGCATCATGAGGAACCCCCCATGCCATTTACCATGCCGGAGCCTGTGCATATCCCAGACGACATGCTTGATATTATTGGCGTGGCAGTCGACACAGCCCAACAAAACGATATACCCCCAGCCCTACAGAACGATATGTCACCGGCGCAGCAAATGGACATGCCAGATGTGGACCCTCCCGCACCCGAAAAGGAAGACAAGGAGAAGAAAAGCGGCCGGAGACACAGCAAACACGATGACGCAGGAGAAGAGGGTGAGGAGGGTAAACGGAGAAGGCGACACCACGATGACGAAGCGGCAAAGAAACTACGCGAGCTAGAGGAGGAAGCACGTGCGTTGAAACAGCGACAGGAGGAAGTGCGGAAACAACGAGAGGAAGAACGGCGATTACGAGAGGAGGAGGAGAGAAAGAAGTGGGAAGAGGAGGAACGGCAACAAAAAGAGGAAGCCGAGAGAATACAAAAAGAAAGGGAAAAAGAGAAACGACGGCTTCGTAAGCTGAGAGAGGAGGATGAGCGGAAACGCTTCGAGGAGATTGAGAAGAAAAGAAAAGAGGAAGAGAGGAGGAAGAAAGAGGAGGAACGGAGACGAATTGAAGAGCATGAGAGGAAGCTAAAGGAAGCAGCCGAGCGTAAGGCTCGGGAGAAGGAAGAGAAGAGACTTAGGGAGGAAGAGGCAAGAAGGCGCAAGGAGGAGGAGGCGAGAATACGGCGAGAGGAGGCCGAGAGGAAGGCCCGCGAGAGGGAGGAAAGACTCCGCAAGGAAGAGGAGGAACGGAGGGCCCGCGAAAAGGAAGAAAGAAGGATTCGAAAAATCAAAGACGAAGAGGAGAGGAAGCGCAAAGAGGAGGAGGCGAGAATACGGCGAGAGGAGGTCGAGAGGAAGGCCCGCGAAAGGGAGGAGAGACTCCGCAAGGAAGAGGAGGAACGAAAGGCCCGTGAAAAGGAAGAACGAAGACTTCGTAAAATCAAAGAAGAAGAAGAGAAGAAGCGGCGTGAAGAAGAGAGGCTGCGGCGTGAAGAGGAGGAAAGAAAACGGAAAGAGGAGGAAAGAAAGCGCCAAGAGGAGGAGCGGGCGCGGCTTGAAGAGGAGGCCAGGATACGGAAGGAGAAGGAGAAGGAGAAGAGAAGACTTCGAAAACTAAAGGAGGAGGAGGACAGAAAGCGCCGCGAGGAAGAAGAGAGGATACGGAGAGAGGAGGAGGAGAGAATTCGTAAGGAAGAAGAGGAACGCCGACGTAAGGAGGAAGAAGAGCGGCGAATCAAGGAAGAGGAGGAACGAAAAATTCGCGAAGAACAAGAACGGATCCGCCAGGAAGAAGAGGAAAGATTGGCCAGAGAGGAGGCTGAACGGAAACAGCGAGAGAAGGAGGAACGGAGGCGTGTCAGGGAAGAGAAAAGACTCCGCAAGGAGGAGGAGCGACGACTCCGGGAAGAGGAAGAAAGGAAGCGTCGAGAAGCGGAGGCAGAGGCGGAGCGTCTAAGGCTGGAGGAGGAAGAAAAGGTGCGTCTGGAGGCGGAGGCGGAGGCGGAGCGTCTACGTCTGGAGACGGAGCGTCTACGGCTGGAGGCGGAGCGTCTACGCCAGGAAGAGGAGGCTGCCAAAGCAGCCGAAGCTCCAGAAGAAGCTGCAGCCGAAGCGACCGAGAACCCAGCCGATGCCCCCGAGAACCCGGCCGACGGTGCAGAGCAGGCGACGGCAGATCCTCAACCAGAAGAATCTCGAGAGCGCCGCCGACATCGAAAGCACCGAGAACCCGGCGAAGAACGCAGCAAACACAAATCCAAATCTCGCGCGCACTCCCGGGCCCGCTCCAGGTCCCGTCACATGCCTCTCGAAGAGCCTGGCGAAGAACGTAGCAAACATAAATCGAAGTCGCGCACACACTCCCGGGCCCGCTCTAGGTCCCGCCACCTCCCTCTCGAAGAGCTCGCAGAACCTCGGCAACGTCGCCGTCACCGAGAAAACGATGGTGAAGAAGCCTCTGAGCCACGCCGCCACCGCCACCGCAGCACAGCACGCAAAAACTCCGACCGCGGAACCGAAGATGGGGAAGAGGCTGGAGAGCGTCGCCGTCATCGCAACAAGGAAAAGGATAAGAAGGATAAGAAGAAATCCCGCTCTAAATCCAGACCCCGCGAAGATCGCGAAACCCGCAAGTCGCGCAAATCCTCCTCCCGCAAAGATGGCCCGGTCCCCATCCCGTCCTCTTCTCAGCAATCCGTCACAGAGCCACAACCCGACCTTGAGGGGGGTATACAAAAGGATGCACCACAAGTGCTTGCATTCCCCTTAGATGTACCTTCGGCGCAAGAATTCGAGATGTCGGCGAACTTACATAAACAACAGCGAGCAGAGCGTAGAGCACGAAAGGAAGACTCGGGTCACTCGTTATCGTCGGAGGGGAAGCGAGAACGTCGCAGCAAAAAGAAGAAAGATAAAGACAAGGAGAGAGCTTTTAATACGCCAGAGGAAGAGGAGGCATACAGACTCAAAAAGGAGAAGAGGCGATCTGCGAGGCGACAGGAACCCGAGGTAGAGGTGGCGGAGAGGGTTATTGAGGAGAACATGGACGGGAACATGGAGGCGCCCGTTGATGCCCCGGTTGAGGAGGTGAGGAAGCATAAAGAGAAGCGGGAAAAGCGTGACAAGGGTGAGAAAAAGGAAAAGCGCGACAAGAGTGAGAAAAAGGAGAAGCGGGATAAAGGCGAGAAACGTGAGAAGCGAGACAAGGGAGAGAAGCGCGAGAAGCGCGACGAGAACGGCGAGAAAAAGGAGAAAAAGGAGAAGAGGGAGAAGAGGGAGAAGAGGGAGAAGGGCGAAAAGCGCGAAAAGGGAGAGAAGCGTGAGAGGGGTGCGGAGAGGGGCGAGAAGAAAGAGAAGCGAGAGAAGAGGGATAAGGGTGAGAGGAAATCTAGGAGGAAGACAGAAGGACCTGTGGCGGTATGATTCGTGTGGGAGGTTTGTCAGGGCATTTCTTTATGGAGTTTCGTTTCGTGTTTTCCTTTTGCTTTGTATTTTTGTTCGGGGAAATGGAGTTACTTATGACGGTTTTATGTTTTTGTTCGATGTTACGGTTGGGTCTTCTGTTCTATTACTTCGGCTTCATGTTTTTGTTCAGCGTTGCTATTGGGTGTTCTTTTGTTCTCACAACGGCTGCACGATTTACGGTACGGCGTTCTTTTCTTCGGTGTATTCTTACTTGGTTGGTTTGGTTAGTTTGGTGCATGTACGTTATGATAATGACAATATCAATTGGTTCTTCGAGGTTTTATGATAGAATGACTGCCGACTTGCAAAGGAGATCCTAAGTGAGGCTTGTATGTGTGCATGTTTGTTGAAGAGTGTTGCTTGGGTGGACCAGACCCTGCATCGCGCCTACTGCAAAATGCTTGCAAGGCCTCACTCTCTCGCCTCCTCACTATGAGTGCAATTAGACGGCTCCCTTCGTGTAACCTTTAGCAAATTCGCTCCGAGTAGCATTCTGTAGACACGGAACATGTTACACGTATCAAACCTTATTCGAACCTCCACTCCTGTGTAACGACACCCATCATGAACCCGCAGCGACATTTGACAACAGGCTCATAGACAACCACAACACACGCCGTCCCCATGGCGATATTGAATTCTGAATTCGGGATTTCCTCATTCACTCGGTTCAACGAACTCAAGGGCACATCACGTATTTACTCTCCTCTGTCTACTATCTACACCTAAACCCCCCCCTCTACCGCCCAATCCGGATCCGCGTCCACATTATCCACATCCGAGGATCCTAAGGAGAGCAATTCCTCCAGGCTCTCTTCCGGATCCTCAGGAGGCTTAAACATCCTTTTCCGCCTCTTCTTCACCTGCCTAACCACCACCTTCGCCTCTTCCTCTTCCTCTTCCTCCGAAGACGGAAACCACTCCATATCCATCTCCTCCTCCCTACTCGGCCATTCACAATCCTCCGGATCGTGATGGCGGTGTAAACACTCAGGACACACGTCGTGCACGACGCCGCACAAGCACAGATCATCTGGGTCGATGACGAGGCGGACCGTGGCGGTGGCATCGGAAAGAAGATAGGCGGGCGTGAAACTACGGCAGATGGGACAGGCGGGGTTTTGGGAGAGCCATGGGAGGATGCAGGATGAGTGGAAGGTAGCATGGGTGCACGGGAGGAGTGTGGCGAGAGAGGAGGGGGAGAGTGAGTCGAGGCAGATACTGCAGGTGAGAGTAGGGATGGGGGTGTGGGGATGAAGTGGGTTGGGGGAGGGTGTGAGAGTGCTGGTGATGCTATGGGTTCTGGTTCCGGGCATTGTGGTAGTGAGATGAGGAGATAGAGATGACATGTCGACATTCTGAAGCAATGATGGGTGGGTGGTAGATTCCTTTATGAATCAGATTCTTGTGTAACTTGATGGTTGGGCAGCGGATCATCATGAACCCCCGAAAAGACTGTATAGTAGGCATAAAGTCGTTCGTGCAAACTGTGAGTGCTTGTAATGACGTTTACCAACGTAGCAAATAGATATTGGATCAGATTGACACTTACGGCGTAATATCACATCTATTGTTGCAGAGTGCGCATGTCATAAAGCAGGTATAGCAGGCACGTGAACACCACAAAGAAATCCCAAAAGTACTTAATAACCGAAAGCCTCAAAGCCCCTCCATCTTAACACCCCTACGCTTTCACAACATCATCGCAATCTGTCGTGACGCTAAGCTCTCTCCACTCCTCCAACTCCCTCCTCCCCTTCTCCAGCACACCAGCCACATACTCAACCGCATCACTACCAACCAACAACCTCGTTGGCAACCGCCCCTTCCCCTCACACCTCCCACTCTTCGTAAGCGCCTCCACAATCAGCCTCGATCCCTTCTCTGGATCCCCCGGCTGTTTCCTATCATAAGCATTAAACGTCTCCCTAACCGGCTGCGTAACCTCGTCCAAATCCTGAATCCTTTTCTCCGCCGTAAACCTATGACCCCCACTCAAAAAGTTCGTCCTGAAATAACCAGGCTCAATGCACGTGACATCGATGCCCAGATGCGCAACCTCAAGCTTTAACGCCTCCGCAATCCCCGCAATCGTAAACTTTGTAGAACAGTACAGCCCTCCATTCACCATCCCTCCCCATCCACCCATGCTCCCCATGAACCCCACCACCCCCGAGCGCTGCGCCCGCATATACGGGAGTACTGCGCGAACCATTGAAAGCTGCCCGAACACATTGGTGTTGAACTGTGCGAGAATTTCTTCGTGTGATGCCTCCTCGATTGCACCTTCAAGGATGTAGGCCGCGTTGTTGAGGAGGATGTCGATGCGGCCGTGGAGGGCGACAGCGGAGGCGACGGCGGAGGCAATGGAGGATTCGGACGCAGTGATGTCGAGAGCTAGGGCAGATGCACCGAAGGAGACGAGTTCGGACATCTCCGGCTTGGAAGGGTTGCGGGCTGTCGCGATTACTTTGTCGCCGCGAGCGAGGGCCGCTTTGGTTATAGCGATGCCGAAACCGGAGGTGGAACCGGTGATGAGCCAGACGAGTGGTTGAGACATGACTGCAAATGTGGTCGTTGAAGTGTTTGTAGTGTTTGTGATGTGAAAAGATGAAGAAGCGAGTTGGTGTTTGACGAACTAGTTGTTACTGCTGCTGTGATGAAGTGGATTCAACCTCTGCCGGTTCGGCTGGGTTTTATAGATCCTCATTCTTATGTTCGTACTGGGAATCGTGAGAAAATTCGTCCTGAAACCGCCGATAATTGTTCGGAGTTGCTGTAGGTGTTGTCAGAGTCGTTGCACCCTTCGTCATCGGTGATAACAAATGTCAGCTTCGGCGCTAACATCGCCCTTGCCACCGATGGATTGTGGTGAAAACGCCGATGCGCTAGTTGTGCTTGTATACGATCTATAGAAAAAAGGGCGTTAGAAAGTCGATAGAGTGTAATTCCCAAAAAATTGTGGGTTAGGGTCGATATCGGTCGTGACGAATTCGCTGTAAGGATTGTTTGTACTGTAGAGGTGCGATATACATCATTCCTACCCCCCCAGACACTCATAACGTTCATCGCTTATCTTATCCTTCTCCTCGCTCCCGTACTTCAAGACATCTCCGACCGCATGCTCCTAACACCCTCTTGAGTATATGCATACTGCAACGACTTCATCCAACAACCTGTTACAAATAGGTGGGTGGGTGGGTGGGTATGTTTTGCTCTGGACCGATACGTGCACGACGGCAAAGTTTGAAGAATATTTGGTATGGGGGTGTCTGCATCAATGCCACTTGCTGAGGCCAGGAACTTCTCAATTAGGAGCGGCGTGGGTAATGAAGGGAGCTGGAGGAGCACGGCATATGGACAAGTACTCTAACATGAGCTCGAGAACTGACCTCAAACATCGTGGGCACGTTAGATACCTAAATTTTGATATCTTTGGCGCCTTACTGCAAACATCCCCCAACAGATGCATCAATCGCGTTTCAGCCATGTTCATCTTCTTTTCACACCATGCACCAGATCGAGAATAACTCTAAGGAGCCCAAAAATGCATTCTATAAATGTTTCTCATCCATGGAAGAATACCTATATGTATACGGAATGTATCTTAATGATACCCTACATTTTCTAATGAATCTGGCTGCCTGGTGCGAAGATGTATCACAAGAACGTGTCTAATGTGTTTCCATCATGTATCTTACCAAAAATTGGGGGATAAGATTCCTCAACACTATCACTACTTGCAACCATTATCCCCGCCATCATCACCAAGGCCGCCACAAGCCCAACGTCTGCACGTACACACATACCCGGTTTTACGGGGGCACTGCCAAAGTATGAAATTTACAATTCCAAGAGGCAAAAGTAGTCTTCCTGCAGCTATATCTCTCACATCTGGCAATTCCCACTGCTTTTAAAACCTCAACACCATTAACAAAATCTGGTGATGATTTTGGCTGTAGCTGGATACTTATTAAGATGTATTTAGGATACATATCTGAATGTATCACAGCAGAAATGTATCTCCATTGATTCTCTGAGGAAATGTGTCCTGGCAATATTCGGGAACATTCAATTTACCATCTAAAGTAAATGTATCTGAAATGTATCTACCTAACCCATTTTATTTACATACGTATAAGAACATTCCATAGGTCACAATTTGAAGTAGAAATATGCTATTTGTGGCGAACCAGCGCGGAAGTCCTTCAAATCTTCTGGATCCCCATCTTGACCAGTTACCCCATCTCATATTGCATGCATGCAGGTCATCAGGATCAGTAAAGACAGACATTTTATTTTTTATGCTATGTAACTACCAACAAAAAGAATGGCATGAAGTTAGGGTCGAAATCAGACAGCATTCGAAAGCACGCAAAACAGACCGTCATCGCCCATAATGACAAAGGAAAACCCATGCGATAGTAAAGGACACCACGAAACCCAGATATCATGCCCAGTCGCCCAGAAACAGTAGCAGCAGCAGCAGCAGCAGCACTAGAACACGCAAAAACAAACAAACGAACACACATACACACCAAAACCCAGAAACGAAAAGCAGACATGACATGAAAAACACGCCCATTTCTAAAAGTTTTCCATCTGACGGTGATCATTGCCAATCTCCAAAGGACGGGTCCGGAAGCCTCACAAACCATTCTTCCCCACTCACATCAACATGGCGGTGGGATCCTGGCAAAAATCGATCCTAACAGTCTTCCAATCTAAGTCGTTCGCCTTTGCGTCGATGAAATCGTTCTTGACCTTACTAGCCTCTTCGACACTCAAAAATTGGAACACGGCAGTGCCGGCTTGATGGTCAAAAGCCACTGATTCGAACTTGGTCATGTTGAGCACCTCGTCGATCCATCTGGAAATGTATACAGCCGAATACTTGTGCTCCGGAAGGTTTGTAATTCGAAGACAGCGGGAAAAACTAGTAGGAAAGCGGGGGAGCTGTGGATAAAGGAACGCGGGCGGAACAGTGCGTTGAATATTCGGTCGGTATCCGAGCACCTTGACCGGATTTCTCTCGTGGGAAGCAATGAAGCGATCAGCTGACAGCGGATCCATGAAATAAACGACCGCCTGCTTGGACACCGTCGTCTGTTGGGGATTCGGCATCTTCGTCGAGAACATTGCGACGCTATGTATAGCACCGCCTCTTATCTCCGAGAGCAGCAGCTTCTTAGAAGTTCCTGGAGGGAGGCCTTCCAAGTAAACCGCGACGGAAGCACCATCGAGAGGATTCGAGTCAACAAACCTTGGGACCGGAGCAGGAGGAGGAGCTGGAGTAGAAGCTGGAGCTGGGGCACAGACGGGAGGTAATGGGGCGACTCGGCGATTTCTATCGCCTCCACGATTCAGATTGTTTGGAAGCCCGCCGCACGATGGGCGATTATTGTTCTTGGCCGGTGGATTGGCGGAGGTCCGTTTCTCGCGAGGTTGTTGTTGCGGCCAAGAAGGCAGGAACCCGGTAGATTGGTCGGTAACATTCCTTCCAGCCACGTCGGCATGAAGTTCATGCCTCGGTCCGACCGGAGGCTCATGACCCCGACCAGCAATGCCAACTCCGGGTCCGCTGTTCCCCGTCTCGCAGTTGAATCTCGTATCTTTCGAGGGATAGCTGGGCTTCCTCCCACCGAATACATCCAACTCTTCGGCACTGGGCTTCTTCCCGCTGAATACATCCAACTCTCCGGCACTGGGCTTCCTCCCGCCGAATACATCCAACTCTCCGACACTGGGCTTCCTCCCGCCAAATACATCCAACTCCCTGGCACTGGGCTTCCTCCCGCCGAACACATCAAACTCCCCGGCACTGGGCTTCCTCCCGCCGAATACATCAAACTCTCTAACACTATTATCGTCATCGTCGTCGTCGTCGTCATCCAGTAGGACGGGGGGTACGCTGGAAAGTAGGCTGGGAACTAGAGCGGGCTGTTGCTTGACCGGCAGATCGGGGAAGGGTTGATTCAGAAAGTCGAGACCAACAATTTCCATCTCTTCCTCGTTCTCCTCTTCCTCGTCCTCCTCTTCGTCCTCCTCTCCCTCCTCTTCGCCCTCCTCCCCCTCCTCCCCCTCCTCCCCCTCCTCTTCGTCCTCTTCGTCCTCGTCCTCGTCCTCGTATTCCTCCTCCGAGACGCCACGATCCAACTCCTTCAAAAGGAATTCCGGGAGAAGGTTCGCTTCCGATTGAGACAGATCGGAAGCCTGGTCACGCTTGTCACTCTCCCCATCCGATTGCTGGGATGAGTCTGTCTGAGATTCTTCGCCATCTGAAGAAGCAGCCTTGTCAAACCCCATAGCTGACAAGGAACTCTCAATTCCCAACTCTCCTGTAGATTCCTGGCCGCAATCGAAAGGATACGGGTACGGGTCATGATACTGTTCGGAAGCAATCGAGGAAGTCTCGAAGCCCGGTTCGTCGAGGAGGGACTCAACTGGGTTGGGAGCGTCTTCACCAGGAAGACGGATTGTATGAGTAGGATTTTGGCCTTGAGCAGGCTTGATGTTGATCTCAGCCTTGTATTTGGGATCGTAAAGGATCACTCTGAGCACTCGGATAAGCTCATCTGGGTCTTCGAACGAGCGAACATCCTCGGCAGCCTCCGGCGTAGACGCCGGAGGCGACGCAAAAAGGAAGGAGATATCCGGACGAGAAACCCTAGCCTTGTTGCTGTTGCTGTTGCTGTTGATGTTGGTCGTCTCGACCTGGCGAGAAGTAGACTTGGCCAGAAAGGTTGCGTAGGCCGAGGGTCGAGGATCAGCACCGCCATCGGATGGGGCGACAGTCTTCTCCCGGCTGAACTGATCGCCCTCCAGGGTGCTGACAAATGTGAACCTCTTCCTGCCCGTTTCCGGTCGGACTTCAGCCGCATGTACCTGGTCCCAACCCCCGCTGATTCCTTGAAAGCCCCGCACCTCGCCGCTTCGGGTAGCCATATTCTTGTAAGTTGAATGGTGCTGTGCTTTGAGGTGGGGCGGGACGTCAGTGGTAGGGGCAGGGCCGCCTCCCCTCGACTGCTTACGCAGAGACGGGGAAGGGCTTATCGAAGGCATTTTCGGTGCCTCCAGGACTGCTAGAAGATAGAAGATAGATTCAGCGTCTTATCGGATGGAGTTATCACAACAAAAAAATCAAGAAAGTATTTGGGGGGAAGCTACCTCCAAGAGGGCCCGTGGTGGGTAGGGAGTTAGATAAGGAAGGGTCTCGTGAAGGACAAAGAACGAGGACGTGATAATGGAGCAGCTGCTCGAGTATTAGATGCTAGTAGTGGTGGTGGTGGTGGTGGTAGTGATGGTGATGGTGGTAGTGACAAAGTACGAACAGTGTGGTGTCAAGAAGAGAGGAGTCGGATGAGAGCTGCAGCTCTGAGGGGTCTTAAGAATAGAAATGTGGGGTTACATCTCTGATATGCAAGGTAATCCTTGACCATCGGACCCTAACCCACCGCTGCCGCATTTCCTGCTGCCTATTCACACTGCAGCTCACCGTATGCGGTCTCAGCCACAAGGACAGCTCATTCTGCAGCAGCATTGATGAAATTCCTGCCGACGGACGAAGTCATTGACAATCCCATTCGCTCATGTTGCATGCACAGTCTAACGGAATGTAGTATTTTTTACTGCATATCTGCTAATTTAGCAGGTATTGGCGCTGACTCCGCACTTTCTCCAACGATGCCATGCATACAAACCCGATCATTCAGGATCGTGCTTCATGCACGTTCGTCAACGTTGAGAATTAAGTATCCGGACTAGATGCGAGTGTCTTTTCATGATAGTATATTCCTTGTGGCATACCCACTGAATTGTGGTTGAAGCAAAACAATACGAGAGCCATACAGAGCTTGCACCAGCATGTACTCACTTACCAGTGCTAGCAGATAAATAATAGAGAAACTGACCAAGGAGATGAGTCTTCGCAGAACTAGTCATATCGACAAATAACGACATTGACTCCGGTAATTACATCGAGAGGCCTAAAAATGAATACAGAGTGCCCGGGTAGCCAGCGTGAAGAGGAGATATCGCCAACCTGATTTAAGTACATGCGTTAGGTACTTGAGTACTTAACACGCTGAAAGCAGCAAGCGCGCAATCCAACTCGACCCCATTTCGTTTCTGAACTCTCTTAACGCTTCAAGTGTTGCATCCAAACATTTCACCTTCTATCTTGCTACTTATCCTCATCGTTCTCTCCTCCTCCTCGGCCACCTACCAATACTGCCCTCTACAAATCCCTAACCATGGCAAACATCAAAAACGTCTCGCGCCGCGCCCCCAAAAAGCGCTCAGCCACCGACCGGACTGAAGCCCGCCGCAAGCCGTCCGAAGCATCAGCCCGTCGTAAGCCAACTGAAGCTTCAACACGCCGCAAGCCATCCGAACCACCAACCCCCCACACCGCTACCACTATCACAGCACTCGACCGTAACCGTTCTGTCTCCCCTCCCATCGGTCTCTCTGAAGTCCCCACTGGCTCACTTCCCATACTCTCGGACCGCGGAAAAGTTATTGCGTGGACGCGGCGGGAATGGGTTTTGCCGCTGGAGGAGATAGCCTTGACGACTGTGACATGGGTTAATGATGACGGAACAGTTGTGAGGCGGGCCCTTACCCCGGAAGATATGCCGGAAAAGATATTAGAGCGGGGGGCTGATGAGGGTAGGATCTTGGGGTTTGGGGAATATGGGGTCCCCGCTGGCCCTGGAAGGTTGATGAATATGGCAGGGTGGGATTATGATGGGGAGTTGGCGCAAGAGAACGACAACGCGGAGGAGGAGGGTTGGGAGATTGATGAGAGTGAGTGGATAGGGTGGGTTAAGTGGGAGGGGTGTACGGGAGGGGATTTTCGGGATTTACAAGTGTAAGCTCGTGGAGATTTATGCCATCTTCCGGCGTTCTCTTATACTCATTTGGAGCGTCGTTTGTACTCTTCTAGGCCAATTCGAACCTCTTCGTCGGAGGAGAAATAGAGTTCTAGAGGCCTATTTGTAAGTAACCCGAAGAGCAGTAAGTATAAAGAGAACCTACCGCTTACAAAGTGTACTTAGGTAAGTAGTGTTGAATAGGTGTAACGCACTCCGTGACTATAAAAAATTGACTCCTCCTTCTTGAATGGGAGAACAGTAGAAAGGTATTCTAAGCAAGGAGAGGCCTTGACCCCACCTGCACTGGGTTGGGATCTAAAGGCGGTCAGGCTTGGCGCGTCTGCTCTGCATGCTGCAGCTACCCGACAATCAAACTTCTATCCTCCCACTCTCTCTTCTCTTCTCTTTCTCTGCTGATCGCAGCGCTTTTCGGCCGCATACATCAGTTCCACGACTTCTTTCACTTTATCTCTACATTTGCATTCACATTCGCATCGAATCCCTCTTCTATATCCTACTTCTTTGTTTGGCAACATGATGTCTCCGTCAACTCCACCTAACAAACCACCATCACTCCCCTCTGGTGGCCGCTCGACTAAGGCTACCCACACTGGAAGTATCAAGAATCCCGCCGCGCATCTCCGCCAGGTTTCCCAGCGACCCGCTGAGTCCACCTTTTCGCGCAGGGAGAAGGACGAGTCCTTCGCAGCCCGCAGAAAGCTCGTCCAGCTTGAAGCGGATTTGAACCGTGTCCAAGCTGTAAAAGCCATTGACAAAGCTGAGCTTGAGAATAAGATCAGGCTCTTGCAAGAGGAGCTCGATGATGCTCAGCAGCAACTTCGCGAACCTCTTTTTTCCAAAGAGTACCAGCACCTCCGCTCCCAGTTCGAAGCCCAATTTCGAAAGTTGATTCTCGAGAACAAGGAATCAGGCGAGAAGGTTGCTGAACTCCAAGGCTTGGTCATCAAGGGCAGGGCTGCTGAGTTGAAGAACGGCGAACTTGCCAGGGTCAACGCTGCTCTCGAGGAACAACTTAAAGAACTCCAGGAGAGCTCCCGCCAGAAGAAGTTGTTACTGGAGCAGGAGGCTAAGGATATTCAAGCCCGCTGTAATGAGCTTCAAAATCACAATAGCACTTTAGTTTCGGATATGGAGGTAAGTCTTTTCGCTGATCTACCCCGCGTCGGTTGAATATTTACGAGTTTATCCACAAATCAAATCTCTAACGTTTCCTAGGAGCTTCGCGAGACTTTTGTAAGACTTGAGAATGACCTTTCCACCGAGAAAAATAAGGTAATCGCTCGGGAGCTCGACAAGCACCAGCTCCAGGAAGAGCTCAAAGACTGCAATGAACGCAACAAGAAACTTGTTGCCCAAGTTCATCGGATAATCAAGGACCAGATGCTCAAGGCTTCTCACAAGGCTCCTCAGTCTGAATTTGTAGTTAATAGCATCGCTGGTCCAAGGTCCAGATCTCAGAATACTGAAGAACTTCCGAGTGGCTACGAATCAGATAATGTCACTATTCGCGATGGGCCACAAAAAGTTGAGGAAGAGTCTTCTACTTCTACTGTTGACAACAACGACTCGAACGACAGCTTCGAGGCAGAAATAGATAGGATCCTTCCTGAGCGTAAGGATTATATTCGGAGTGTTGACCAGAGCACTACCGGCGCTAGTTGTCTCGAGTCTGAAGCTCAATGGGACATCGATCATGAGAAAGATATCGTTCCCATTTCTGTAGCTGCTGCGGGACAACCTGTTGCAAATGATGATACCGACCCTTTCTCTTCCGGTCAACTTACTTCTGGAGCGGAGCAGTGTACTGCCGTCGAGAGCACAGTCGTCAAAAATGAAAAAGATCCTTGGATGGAACAAAAGCTGAAGGAAATTTTTGGCGCTATTGAGATTCAATATAGCGCAGAGGAGACTTCCAGATATATCGTTACACCCCCCTCGGAGGTCACCCCAATCCAGCAGACAGATTTTGTAAGATCCCGCCAGGATGAAACTCCTACAAAGAAGGGAAATATCCACAGTGAATCCTCAATGTTGGGGGAGACATCGGGAGATATACCTAAACATTCTTCCCCACGCAAGAGCCAAGATACGCCATCTGTCGCTACCCCTGTGCAGGACGAGGAGGATTACAACAAAGCCGCTCCAGTCAAGTTGACTGTGGGCGGCGATGCCGCAGAACATCTGGAAGCAATTGGGAAAATGGAATCCATTTCGGCTTCGTCTTCGGTTTCGCATTGCAACCCCATCATGCCCTGGGTTGAAAACGCTCTTCCGGAAAAGTTCGAGCTTATCCGAGAGTTGGTCTTCAGCAGGGTTCCAAAAGACGTCGTCAGGCTCGATGGTGTTTTCAAACAACTCACCACCGGATTGGTCGAAAAAATACTCCTCAACAGGAAGGCAAGGGTGCTTCGCATCATATATGTCGAACCAATTGCAGCCAGAGAGCAGTACATTAAGTTTTACAACAGGGGCCTCTATATTCCTAAAGGATCCGCTCCTCCTCAGTCCAGCGCGTCCAGCGCGTCCAGCGCAGCGAGCGGCAAGAAGGCTCTTGAACAATATCATGTTCTCATGCCAGACCTCTTTCAGTATTCCGTCAATTCTAAACCATTGTCTTCCCAGCTCAGAGACGCTATATACAAGGGAAATCTTACCCGGGTTTGTCGAATGCGGGGTGCAGTTCAGGGATTGTCGGTAAAGAAGCTCGAGGAGGATCTTTTTAAACTCGTTCCGAAACTTCCCAAGAACGTCCACGACGTTTTCGATTCCATTCACATCAACGAGGAGGCAGGAGAGATTTTGGTTAGGTTTACTGCTATAGTTTACAGCGCTAGGACCTTCAACTTTTTGAAGACCTCCAAGGAGTACTACGGTTTTATTCCTGGATATGGACCGGATCCCTGCAATTACAAGCCATTGGCAGAGATTCGACAGAAACATGAGCAAACTCCGAAGTCTACAGCAATGGTCCAACACAAGGAGCCTAACAAAGAAGAACCTAGTCAAAAGATACCAGAAGATAATAAGCCTATCCAGCCGGCTCCTGTCAAGATTCACATTGAGGCTTACAAGAACCCCGCAGCCCGTGGTGCGGACAATATGGACCCAGCCCAGATCAACTACATGCTACGCCAGTTCGCTGAACGTGGACTCATATCTAATAGGGTCCTGCGGGCACGAGGACTGCTTCCACCGGCCGGTGCAAAGTGGGATAAGGGCGACGACACTGATGTCAAGAGAGAGGACGGCAATTGGGCAGCACTGGAGCAAAATGCTGTTCGGGCCTACCGTGCCTCCTTGAAAGAGAGGAATGACATTTCTGCCCGTGCTGGTCCTACTATCCCGGATCCAGATACCGTTTACGCTCGTGAGGACTACTCCACCCGTCTTGTGTGTGTCACTGGTCTTCCGTCGTACATCTCCTATGATTTGTTCTGCCCCTACGTCAAGGGCGGAGCCGTCGACACTGTCAGATTGAATCCCGATGAGGGCACCGCAGTCATCATCTTCTTGCGCGCCAAAGACGCTACTAACTATAGGGACTATATCATCGCCAACGAGATCTACATCGACAACCACCGGATGATTAATCAGAATCCTAGCTTGACGCGTCTTCACAACATGCGTCTTTGGGATCCCGTTAAGGTTCTTCGCGAGGGTCTCTCTCGTTGCGTTTTCGTCGAAGGAATCCCGAACGGAACTACCCCTTCCATCCTCAAGGCCGACATTGCGAGCATGAATCCCACTGTCAGGATCGAGTACGAGAGCATTGTTATAAATGGTGTCTGTGCCCGAGTTTGTTGCCCCTCCATCTCCATGGCCAACTTTATCCATAGGAACTTGGGCTCTCAGCCCAAGTACACAGGTGTTCGTGTCAGGTACGAGGAGGACTTTTGCTCGGGCCATCTCTCATTCATTGGTCAGGCTTTCACTCCTTAAACGGAAGGCGTGTTGTACAGTAGGTGATTTGTGGTGCTGATGGCGTACGGTACTTCTGGGATTTCGTCCTTTTTCTTTTAAGATGTACTTGCATCTGTCTGCTTTGATGGGAAATTTCTGTGGGATTACAGTGGTGCTACTTTATAGTGTTACTCACGTCCCTTTTCATGAGATAAATAAAGGTTGTTTACTACGTGTTTTTGGGTTGTGACTGCTGTGGGTATATAAGGGGTGGGTGTCTAGTCTTCTCTCGTGGTGGAGAGGAATGACTTTTAGTTAGCAGTTTACCAATCAACCTTCTAGGAAGACGGAGAATTTTCGTTACGTAGGCCTTCTCTAGAAATTATGCCTACCGTACTACTGGTACAGTACCAGGAACGTGGGAATAATGTTAGACTACCGCTATTAGTCTTCCGGACCCAGGGTTACGTCATAGTTACACTTTTCCCCACATTTCATCACTCGCATCTCGCAGCGGAACAACTAGGTGTAAATTCTCTCTCAACGCTGGACTGGACAAGTAATGCTATGGTCTTTATCTTTGTTGTAATTGCTTCCTGTAGTTATGGGTTTGGGAATGAAACCCCGGGAGTTTGGTCCTTTTGCATTTGAGACTACGATCGTGACCCACTCTTGCGCGGTGCAGAATGCTAGCCGGCATCTCCTCTGTCCATGCTTTATGGGTGCACTAGATTGTACCATTTGCAAAGGAAGTGTTAAGTTGCTGGTTATTAGGGTAGCTCCGGAGGCGCCTTCGGAATATGACCTGTATTTTGTTACAGTACTTGATTCGTTTATGCTTTGTAATTCATCCAATATTGCTTGAAGCGTTTCCCTACACTCCGATAGAAAGTTGTTCTCTGGCATAGTTGGTGGATATGAAGACTCGGCTCGTCAATCGTCCTATTGCGTCAAAGCTACTTGCCAGCTCTTGCAGACTCGTGAGAATATCTTTCATGGTAGTTAGCTAATTCTCTTTGCAGCTGCTTGATAGTTTGAGGACAGTCTTTCACTGAGGCCGCGTAACTGTAAATGACGCTAGCCACTTTCGCTGTCATGTCTACGATGGCGATTATGCTTGCTGCAGTGCTGAGTCCATCCATGCTGCCGTTTGCTTGCGGTGGTCGGAGACGTTAGATTGAAGGGCCGAAAGTTGAGATCGAGGCGACAGGGAGGGTCGTACGGCATTTAAACACCAGTACTAGAGGCTATGCTTTGAGCTGCATCTTCCAATCGGACGCGGTGCCAATCAAGAAGAACAGGATCCGCACATTAATAATTAGGTGTGAGATATAAACAACATTGTGTGTGATTGATGGGTATCAATGTGTATAATGCAAGGCTGCTGTAATTTATATTTGGGTGGTGACTCTACTTAATACTACTTAATAGTATTTCATCTATAGAAGTATTCCACCGAATCTTCATTAATTCCAGTGCATCCATCCACCTATCGTATCCGAACGTCAATTTGTTTCACAAGCACTCATAATGGCCAGTAATGCGGAAAAACAAGATGGGGCTGTGGCGCAGTGGTAGCGCGTTCGCTTTGCATGCGAAAGGCCTTGGGTTCGATCCCCAACTGCTCCAGTCTTTTGTGGGCTCGGGGAGTGTCTTTTTTTGCCTTCAGGCTACCCAGATGCAGGGATGGGCGTGGAGACTGTAGGAATACAAATATTGATCTATCACGAAACGAAAAGTGCTAGAAAGCCCTTGTGGAGAAAGAGAAAGCCCGCACAGGAGTGAACAGAGAGGGTGGGGGAGGAAGGCGTACTCTCGTAAACTAGATGTTGCAAATTCCTTGAGCTCTGCTAAGAAACCACGAGCGAGGAATGGGCAACATTGGTCGGGAGATCCGGCACGGGTGCACGGAAGGTGTACTCTACTGTACCGGTCGATAAGGTTGGCACACGCCCTTGACCTGACTCGATTTTTTATTAGTACGAGAGGTTTCTGACCAGTATTTCCGACGAGTGTGACATTAAATGGGAAGAGTACAACCATTACTTCTAGGGCAGCCTTGGTAGACCATAGATAGCCCACAATTCATCAACCACTGCTTGTACAATCGAGCCCTCTTGACACGCTGACCTCTGACTTTGCAAGTACAAAGCCTGCATGACGCTTACCATTGTATGAATAGTCAAGTACGTACACCCTCTGCGACCACTGATGTACTAACACTATCGACCGGTACAGTACATTCACCAGACAGTCATTGAAAACGGTTTCGCTGTTGAAGGGGGGGGCATGTAGATCTCCCGAAACGTACTTATGCATACTTTCCAGTGGAACTCGCTTCCCGGTTCTTAGCCAAAGTCAGTAGGTCAACCTAAGCATGTGTGTGAGGCGGCGCTGAGGATTGTTATCTTTCTGCCGTGACTTGGATATATAGGCCGAAATTCCCGATAATGAGACCGTGGATGTTTAGTGGAGGGACATGCTGCTGCGATAGTAGTACGTGGCCACACGTGGGCGGGGTCAAGGTGGGTATCGATGTGCAGGGACTTCCTGTTGTGCTAGTTATTCGCCAAATGCTCATACTTAGCAAGCCTACTTTTTAGCAGCAAATTTGCCGCCAGCCGCCGCTCAGATAGCTCTATTGGCGCTCTACATGAAAATTGCGTCCGCCGACTGCAAAGGTGATAGTGAGATGAAGTGATCGTGAGAGTTGAGAGTTGAGGGATGGGGCTGTGCACGTTTTGAAGCACTCTACTAGGAACATACTTTACTATACCTACAGCAGAACTATTCTTCGGTTTTTTTAGGTATTTAAGAAATATAAAGACCCTATGATGATCAACTCTTATTCTTTTCTTATTTACTTGGTGACGCAACTAGATGGTTGCGCTCAAGCGTTATTTGTTACCCTGTCTTATTATCTTCACTCCCTTAACCTCACCTCGTCCCCACTCTTAACACCGCCATCGCTACGCCATGCTCTTCTTCAGGTTTGATATCCTCGCTTTCTATCATTTCCATTATTAGGAACTGCGCCAAACTCCGAATCTAACACCTTCTAGTTTCTTCAAGACCCTCGTCGACCACGAAGTACGTACCGCGTCCCACATCCCGGCGTTGTGACACGCATCCCGCTCTATGATGAGACAACGCAGTCATCCTTAGACGCAGCTCAAAGGTCCAGCTTCTTCAAGCCGGTCGCTTAAGCCGGGACGAGACAATGCAACTTCTCTGAGAGCATAGCTACGCGAGACGAATACGCTACCTTTCCATCCCACCATCCCCGCCTACCGTCTTCAAGATCGCATTTGTGCATCTTTGACTGGAAAGGGGGTGGTGTAGGGACCGGGCACTGATAGTGGAGACGCTGACAGGTAGCAGGTGACGATAGAGCTCAAGAACGACCTCTGCATTACCGGGACCCTGAAGAGTGTGGACCAGTTCCTGAACATCAAGCTGGATGAGATTAGGGTTAAAGATGAGCAGAAATATCCTCACCTGGTATGTTTTTATCGCCCAGCGCTTCTACCACACTCAAAATTTTGGATTACATCTGACTGATTCACAGGCGGCGGTGAAAAACGTGTTCATCCGCGGTTCGGTTGTTCGATACGTACACCTTCCGGCAAATGCAGTTGATACGGCACTACTCGAGGATGCGACACGAAGGGAGGCGGCGAATGCGGGAAGTGTTAAGAGATAGTTAGACTTGGGTTCTGAGACCGCTGGGAAGTGAAATAATGATATCACGATCATGGTGTTGAAGGAATCGGCGTTAACTTTTTCTGTTTCTGGCGACTTGCGATCTCGGAGGGATTAGGCATGTTGCTGGTGGACTACTATGGTGGGCCAAGGTGCTCCTTGAGTCAATTTTCGGGACTGAGTATTTTAAAGATCGCAAGCAATTAATTGCAACTTTTCGTGGGCAACACCGTATCTGCAGGTTTCTATTCCATCACAAACCCATCATCATCACTCGTATATATGTTTCTCATGATTGGAAGAAGTAAGATGCAAACGTGCAAGAATTAGCCAAAAGGAAATATGGGTAATGCCACATCTACCCTGAAGTAGTTATGGAGGGGCCATCATGATTCAGGGACTCCTAACCCTCTAGTCAACGTCGCCCCCAATGGTTTCTGTTCTTTATGCCGGTTCGCCCAGCCTACGATCCCACGTCACTTAATCTTTCCCACATCTCTCAGCATCTCCCAAGAGCAAGGCATCCTGAATAATAGCCTGTTATATTAGGTGCCGATTATCCTCGCTGCTTCCCCACAGCGCAGCAGTCTAACTTTCATGCACGCAGTACGAACATTCCTTTACAATGTAGACGTTCGTCACCGCACTAAAAAGTCTCTTTTCAAACTAGAATTGAACCGGATGAATCGTTGACTTTGAGCAGCGTTGCAACATGTCCAGAGCCAGTTGTATGACGCTTAACTAGTAGGTATTGCTCCCTTAGAGGCAGTTCGGATTTACCCCCGTGTGGCCATCAACTAATCCTCCGGGCTCCATTGTATAATATTGCTGGTCCCTTGATTTTTACAGTTTGTATACCTGACAATCATATGGGTGAGAACCCCATTCGTTCTGAAGACTTGAGCTCTCATGAGTAGTCAGAAATCTGCTGGAATAAACCAATAGACTCGGCTTAGATTTATATCCTGCAACGCTGCATAACTAACCCCAGACCCAGCCAGATATGTACCATAACATACAGCGCCTCACTAGAGACCAGCAACAACCCACTTCTATCCGCCTGGGATGCTGGCTAGTTCTCTTTGAATAAACAAATTGTAAGGTGGTGCTCCGCAATCCATGTGTATGGTTAGTCCAATAATAAGCCTATTAGCGTCGCTAACTACATCCTGCCAATAGTCATCTTCGTGCTGCCGGAGGAAGTGGCAAAAGACCATGAAAATTTAATCAGAGTTACACTAGTTGCAACTTTAATTTTAATTTGGCTTGATCGAACAGCACACACCTAAAAACACATTTAGAACAAAACGCACCTCCAGAGCATGCATCAATTAATCCAAAAAACGTAGAATACCAAGAGCCAAGTAAATCATAGAAAGAGAATAAGAAAAATTGGAATCCTCGTATTCAACAAACAACTAGAATGCCGCACTTCATATACATAGCCGTCCTCTATGTGATGATAAGCTTCACTAGATATGGGGTATTGAATTTGACCATTGTACCATCTTGTAAGCATCCTGCGGGAGTGATCTAAGAGAGAGAAACGACTCGACAATAATGAAAAACCTTGCAGCAATGAACACTATCCAAGCCACCGTACAGACAGAAATACATAAAACTCGAAAAAGACCACGCCCAACAAAAGGAATATAAGCTAAAAGTGCAATCGGAATCACTGCGGCGGAGCCCACACTGCAAGCCACCCGCCATAGAAGGTGTTCGGCTTCCGTCGGGAACCAAGGACTATTCCACTTTGTCAAGTGGATCGCCCCATAAAATGCTCCTGCAATTGCCGAAAACGCCAAAAGAATTATCCAGTGATGTACTCGCCAGGAATAGTCAAATGCCTTCCTGGCTGCTTGCACCTCTTTCTTGTCGTCGTTAGGCGTCCTCTCGCTAGATGCTCGTTTCTCGCCTTTTTTCGGTTCTGATGGCTTAAACAGCCCTGGCACATTCATGATCTGGTCTTCTATCACATTCCCCGCCGTGCTTAGGGAGAATTGTAACCGTTGCCGCGGAGATCGCTTCTGAAGTGGCGATATTGTCGATAGTATCTTCTCTGCTTCGATGCAGTCTTTCGCTTCGGTGTTGTCCATCTCCGCCTTCACTGTAATATTTCCAATCGCCTTAAAGTTCTGAGTAGCCAAGTAGAGGCCCGTTGCCGGTACCGTGTCTCCCACTTCGGTGTTGGCCAACACCGCCGCCTCTCTAGCTTTCTCAATTACCTTCTGAGCTGCCACGTAGATGCCCGTCGCCGTGGATCGCTTGACAATCTCCGCCGTGTTGGTAATATCCGATTCAACGTCGAGTGCTGCTCTGTCGAAGTGTTCACGGAATGCTTTACAGGCCCCATCGCGTGCTGAGTTGATAGCGAAACCGAAATCAGTTTCTGGTAGGCGCTTATCTTTACAGATACCAGTTACAACCTTACGAAGAGCTGCACCTGCAGCATCAGCAGCTCCCTCGGGTCCAAGTGCCGCATCAAGGGCAACGAGACGTACAGCGTGGCGGGAGGCTGCGCGGGTTGCCGCATTCGCTGCTCTGAAGGTTGCTGCAAGTGGCATTTTACTGGTTTTCGCTGGGCTTGGTTGCGGTGCAGCATCGGAAGGCTGTAGTTCGACGCTTGGTGAGTTCGTGTCCTGGCGATCATTTTCAGTAGTGACCGCTGCCGTCGAAACTCGTTGCACTGCATTAGATGATGTCGACAGTAGATCAAAGTCGAGTGGGTTCGTATTCTGCTGGATGCTTTCAACAGCTAAAGCTGCTGCAAAGGCTGCTCTATAAGCGGCTTTGAATGTAGTAAGGCGTGTCGTCTTCAAAGCTCTGTCTAAGGCTTTATGAAGTGCTTCATCGTTGCTACCGGCGATTCTGTAGGCGTGAGCGGCGCCAAAGATCTCCTCACGGGCAACTCGAAACGCAGTTTCATTGGCAGTATCGAATGCATCTTTGTACGCAGCGTGAGCTACTTCTTTCGGGATCACCGTTGCGCTTGAACTTTGTAAGGTTCTTCTGTGATTTTGCCAGACACTTTCCCGAATATCTCTGTAGGTCACCTTGAGAAAATACTGGCGAATGGCGGTGGGAACCGTCTTGAACATCCGACTAGCTTCCTCAGGTGCTTCTCCTATGCTTCTGAAAATCGCCACGGCGACAAGGATTTTGGGGTGGGTAACCTGGACGTTTGACTCATCATTCTTCTCGCCGTTTATTTCGGGTCCACTGAGTGATCCGCCTTTTTCCTCGTCCGCTTGGTATATGGCATCCTTAACCCAATGCTTCACTTCCTCCTCAGCCTTTTGCAAAGTTTCTCGTACATTATCCATATAAACAGTAGTGACGGAATTATCCCCTAGTCCGTAGCGATCGATTGCAATCGAGCTGCCAATGTCAAACGGCTTTTCCCACCACACGATGTACATGATGATTGCAATAACCACATGGACGGCAGTGTTGAGCTCCAGTAAGGTAATATGTAAGCCCTCCATGCGTCTCCCCAAGCACTGTAATAGAATCCAGCATGTTTGAAAACAAGCCACGGCTTTCGCAAGTCCACTCGCTTTACTCTTGTCTCTGATTTCGGACATCGGGTAGTCGTGAAGTCTGTCCATCGTCCTGAAGCGCCGAAGGGTCTCGACCTTGAGACTATGCCAGCGAGGACCATTAACAGTGTTAACTTCGACGCAAAACCCTCCCATCGTTGCGAAAAAGGCCATTTTGAGTTTCATACCCCTATCCCCTTCCTTGCGTTTAATCTTTGGCCAAAATTTCGTCTCGGGTTCCGTGTCCTTCGGTGTCTCCTTTGACGTGGACTCGGTTTTAGTATTTGCGAAATCGTTGACAGCTCTGCGGTACTCGTATGCGACAAGAAATTGATGTAGGGCTACCGAGAGGACGATATCTGGAGCGAGCAAGGCAATCGATGCCCACACGGCCTTCCCAAGGAATCTGGAGACCGATTCTATCTTTTCCTGCTTATTTCCGCCGCGTGGGTCGACATTCAGATGGACGCCGGTCCAAACGCAAAATGCGAGCGCCGCTGCGCATGAAAAGAGAATGGTGAGGGTGCCGCGAGAGCCTGGTGTGTCTGCCCAACTTAAAGTCGCCGGGTGATTAGGGACCGGGGCAGCATTGGTGAGGAGGATAAGGATGGAGAATAGGAATATGAAAAACTGCATTGCATTTAGAGTGAACAACAGAATTCGATATCGTAAGGAGTGGAACAGCAAGGGGAACCGTCTGAAGATAGCATTTAATTAAGGACATTGCCACGCTCGAATGAATTGGAACAGTTCCTTGGTGCAAGCGATACAATGCAAATGCTGCATCACGGTGCAGCCAAAAGTTGCGCTGGTTCAAACTGATTGGAGTCTCTAGACAGCTTTTCCTTCGAAGGAAGCCTTACGAAACAAAACATCCTAATTGAATATTTTCAAAAGAATGATGAATAAAACAATTCCAATAGGATGAACGTGTCATTTATCATAATACAAGGCAACGAATGGATTGCGGTGGATAGGCGCATATGCATATGCGGGGTGTCCGTTCCCCGCTGAAGGTTATTGGGTTCAAATGATTCCACGTTAGGGATTCGCCCACCCAGTGAAGTAGCCTGTTTGAACATCTTGAGCAGGAGCTGTTATCACCCAAGTCGAATAAAAAGTCGTATCATCGCTCGTTTACTTATTGGCTTGAACTGTAAATGTAGGCGAGGTTTCAGAATTAACTTTGTTCTTCATTGGTGTCTCACTTGCGTGGATTTTGGCCAAATGGAATTCCAATCGGCAATCTCGCTGATATCAATTAATCAAACGGCAAATAACTTGCAGTAGCCGCAGATTTTCTGCTGTTCTAAAGAGGAAAGGATTTCTTCAATGGCGCTATAGTTGAGGTTTGCGTAGTGAAGAGCAAAGAAAGTTACGACATCTTGGTGTTCAAATACGTATGTACAGAGGAAGCAAAAAGAAACTATTAAAGCACAATAATCTCGTAATGAGATCGCTATTGGGGTTTGGTTAGTCGACATGTCTTCAATTTCTCGACTATGCTAGCATCTTATAATTATGGTTTATTTAAGGTGCTAATTATGTCGGGTGATACACACGCAAAATCCTACGACTTGATTTCAAATTCCTATTATAGCTATAGAATGCGTGAGTTGAAGTAACAGTGCAGGTGCTACCGATAAAGAAATTGATGAGTCCAGAGGATTTACTCTACTCTAGAGAGGTCGGATAGGGTACGAGTCAGTTAGGGCTGTTGATTCGCAGGAACCCGTAGATCTTGACTTCGAACCTAGAAAATAGGCTGTCACCTACCCGCAGGTCCCCGATGTTCAGCAGATTTTGCCACTCTGCGGTCTCTACCCGACTCCACTATTCGCCCTGCCGTGGGCGTGTGACACACTAGTTTTAACCGCTCAAAGTGACTTCAAGATCGAGAAGTTGTGTGTTCTGGAACAGCTATTTCACAAACCTGTAGCCTAAGATGTGATTCTGAGATCAAGAATAGCTCGAGTTAAGTGCTGTCTTAGAGTAGCATGCAACAGTCAATCGTGGATCCATTCTTTCATGCCGTACATGTGTTGTCGTCTGTCATATTTATGTGCTTCTTCGATGGAAAAGAGTGAGACTAAAAGATTCCCATCTCCGTAGAGTACTCGTACACACGGGCAAAAACTTCCACCAACCAAGAGGGAATATCTTAAAGCATAAGGCACCGTGGTCGAATTAACCGACGCGACTCATATCTACCACAACCATCATCGGTTATCTACCACTGAGGAACTACCATCGGTGTAACGTATTAAGACGTGAGTTCGGCTCGTGAATAAAATTTCGGCTCCGAAAGCTGAGGTCCCGATGCCAAGTCTAGGACTCCAGAAGGCGGAAGCCAAACCCGAGTTCCTGATGTGGGGGTTACGGGACCGCGGGAACTCAAACCTGGAACCATCTGGTAATATAACATCTCGTAGCCACAACCCGATGCCTCAGCTCGAATCTCGCTGGTCATTACTTCGATGTTGCATTCGAATATACCGAATCAGATGCTGTTCATATTCTTGTGCTTGTGTGCAAATATCCATAATGTAACTGTTCGCCGTAGGTGTTACCCACAATATCTATCACCCTTTCTCTTGAAAATCATCAGTAGGCTATCCAAGTTTAACATTGTTTCTGCGAGACCAAGGATAAAGCATAGATCACGTGACTCGGGCGACGAGTTGGAACCCCGAAAAAGAATCGTCGCTTTCGGCGATCTCGTATAACTTACCACATCTCTGCCAAATTTATCCAACTTTTTGGAAATGGTTGTCACTGGTCACATCAGATACGGGTGATAGTTTGCCCGTCTGGTTGGGTTTCGATGTTTCCCAACTGAAGCAAATAAGTATAAATAGAGCAGTACCGCTTTCTTTGTATTATATTTAGTGTGCCTGCTCTGTGGAGTACTGCCGACTGACCAGAGCCGCGCGGCGTCGACCGCTGCGGCGAACGTGTTACTCCTACGGTGGATCTTTTGTCCGCTTAAACATGGCTGTGGAAACTCGCACCTAATTCAGGATATATACGAACAAGCCGGCAGCGGGGGGTTGTTTGCCCGTGATTTCTGAGAAAGACCTGTATAAATCGGCTCCTCAATAGCTATTATGCCTCCATAGTCGAGCGATATTCCATACCCTTGCATATACCCAGAGCTAGCTCTTACGTTTAACCCGTCATTCAAATGGCTTCAGTTGAGGACAACCAGTCGCCTACACGTATCGATCCTAGCTTAGTCGAGGAGTTGAAGAATTCCCTGAAATACTCGGCAGTACTGACGCCTGATTCGGATGGATACGCGGAGAGTCTTGTGCGGTGGAGCGAGGCCGCCGAGAAGAAAGCAGTAAAGTCTCTCGTATTAGATGCAGTTTGAACTCGCCATATACTTACTCTGCTGGCAGGGGCTCGTTGTATACGCTGCCTCGGCCGAAGACATATCCACAACGATCCTCTTTTGTCGTGCTCACTCGATTGAAATTGCTGTTTGCGGCGGAAAGCACTCAACAAGCGGAGCTTCTTCCTCAACCGGTTTGGTCATCGATCTCGCCAAGATGCGCGAAGTGGCGGTGGACAGCACGGCAAAGACGGTAACAGCCCAAGGTGGAGCCGTTTGGAAGGATGTCGACGAGGCAACCGCAGAATACGGACTTGCTGTTGTGGGAGGCACGGTCAACCATACCGGGATTGGAGGTTTGACGCTAGGTGGCGGTTACGGCTGGTTGTCAGGCTCCTATGGGCTGGTGGTGGATAACCTGCTGAAAGTGGTAATGGTGCTTGCAGATAGCAAGATTGTTACCGCTTCTGAGGACGAAAACCCTGAGCTTTTCTGGGCCATTCGCGGGGCTGGGCAATGCTTTGGAGTGGCGGTGGAGTTTACCTACCAGGCTCACGAACAAAAGAACCTTGTGTGGGCAGGCCAAATGATTTTCCCTGCAGAGACTGTTGATGCAGTTGTGGACTTTTCGAACCACCTTGCCGCTGTCACGAATGGGGATTGCGGTCTGGTAGTTGGAGTAGGCGCGCCCCCACCCCTAAACGGAGACCTTGGCATTATTGTTGTAGTCTTCTACAATGGTCCAAAACAGCAAGCCGAAGCCCTCTTTGCGCCATTGCTCAAACTTAATCCAATCATAAACACCGCCGGCGAGATACCCTACTCCAAGCTCAATGGAATTATAAACAATTCAGTCCCTTTCGGCGGCCGCAAAGTCTCCAAAGGCTCCTCTGTGATAACACCTATCAGCTCGTCGTTTATCCGCAACGTCATTGAGGAAGTCCGGCTCTTCCATCATAGGATCCCCGACGCCAAGCGTTCTCTTGTCCTCTACGAGATTTTTGACACGTCGGAATGGTGCAAGGTCCCCCAGACCGCGATGTCATTTGCCAATAGAGGCCCCCAACAAAATGCAATGATTGCGGTGATCTGGGGAGATTCCGCGAATGACGACGTGTGTCGTTCGTGGGCTAGGGACATGGCCAAGATATTCAACACCGAGTTTGGGCGGGCAAAGAAGGAACAAGGCATCACAGATGAAGCTGTGGGAGAGTACTCCAACTATGACGGTAAGCCACTCAACTTATGGAGCGAAAATGATAGTAAGCTAAAGCAAGTTTTCAAACCAGGACTCTCGTCTCATCCGCGCGATGTTTTTGGTGTCAACTTCGAGAGACTCACAGAGCTCAAGGTCGTCTTTGATCCAGAGAACGTCTTTAGCAGGTCTTATTCACTCATCCCTGTTCAATGATTGTGATGAGGTGTTGGGATCGGGGAATAAAATGTTGGGTTGATTGAGTAGTTATATGATAATGAATTTTGCGTTTGTATTAATGAAATTGCGGGGGATGAATACCTAAGTATTGAGGATATTTATTTACTCTGTCGATCCAAGGATCTTGTTTAGTTTGTTTTGCTTAATCATACTGCATTCACTCTATCTAGAGTATGACAGTGCCCGCTTCCCCTCCCCCTCCGGGTGGCCAACTAGATGACGGGATATCTCCTTCCTCTACCCTTCTTTCCCTTAGGATGATTTCCAGGGTATCGTGAAACGACTGCCGAATGTCAGAGAGCCATCAACGCATTAAAAGATACTTCCCTTAAAGTCTCTGGCATTGCAGGTACTTCCACATGACTACCGAATGAATCCTCAAGGTCCACACGCCTAGCCTTGGTCCTGTGCTTCCCGGCTAGCTACATCCCACTGCTTGAGGCAGCTAGCCCGACATGGCAGTTTTCATGAAACCGTAGATATCCGAAAGGGTGCTTTCCATCTTCCGATAGATCACTAAATTCTTTCGACGTCACGTTGCGTGCGGGCTTGCGATTGGCTACCGCTAGTGAGTACAAACAGTTTTCGTGGCATAGAAACACACATGCTGATAGCAATCAATGCTAGTTGAAAAGCATTGACGTGTACTGTAAGACGATGCTCTAGATAGCGTGTGTCATCCGCTTTGAAGGTCGCAAACCCAATCTTTCTAAACGTTTTAACCATTTCCCGCTGCTTCGACGCCTATCCGGGAAGATTATACTGCCAAGCTTTTGACTTCCCACAGGGGGTTGGGTTTTGCATCCATCGCTAGGAATTCAGTGTACTTTGCAGAGTCTTCCTATGCGCAGATAAATCATATACCCATGGGGATAACTGTGAAGGCACTCACTAGAAACGTTTTCATGAGGTCCCTGCAGCAGTCGGAGGTGTACTTTCAACTGATTCACCAATGCGGCGTCTGGTGGAGGTAATCCAGTCATCGATGACGAACTTACAACGAAAATGTAGACAGTCCTTAGAGAGGCGTTGAGCAACTCCAGCAGCTTGATTAATGACTTGTACTCGGATTCGGACCCTCGAACATCGCTTAATGCGGTGGAAATCTTGGCGGCCAACTCTGCCACGGCTATGAAGTCGCTCACAGAGAAGCTGAACGGCACTGCCATGGTAGGTTATCAAGAGAACAGGCTGTTGAAACTCAAGCAAATAGTAGAGATCCGAAGGAATGTGTGGTCACATATGCGGAGCTAATACTATATGCATAATGAGATGCAGCTGATGTGAATTTCCTAGTTAGGTTTATCAGCCTATGACATCGCCCACGCATTGTTTTATACATGACGTGGTTGCAGATTCGGTGGTAAGTGCTTATCTCGTGCCCAGCCTCTAATAGTGTTATTATTAGTACCTCATGCGAAGGCAACAAGAGCCTAGGGACGACATAAGTCAAATTGCTACTCTGATATTTGTAGTTCATTGTAATTACCTTCCACAAGTTGCCAAATGACATTGTTATCCCTGTTCAGTCCCCACCTGTTATCGCTTCACAAGCTTGTCATCTACTATCATAAGATACTTTACACAAACCCAGATTCAACGATTGCGGCCATTGTCATAGAACGTCACTCGGCCGGCGGGCACCTGCAGGGTTTCGCGGGCAAGCCTGCGCTAAGGGAGGGCCTCGTAGATCTTTAAGATCCGGTGCAAATGCGATGGGTACATAAGTATAATTCAATCTATATTAGCCAAGTGATAGGCGGTCAAATATACTGACAGATTTTGGCTTGCGCTCGCTGAATTGAGTGCTAGTACTTATTGACTCTCAGTAAGGGGCTTATCGAATGACCTATCATGACTGGCTCGGTCACGTCATGATTGGCTCGAAACCCTCGGGCCCACACAACTTGCTGCTCATCACGTTCCTGTGAGGTCGCATCCGGGTCCTACACACCTAAGTTCAAGTACTTAAATAGGTATACATATATACATGTAGGACACCAACCAAATTAGGTATCCAACAGGCCAATAGACCAGTATAATAGAATAAGGTGCGAAAGTACAGATAGATTTGTGAGAATCTGACGAAGAGTATTCGAAGCAATTATTGAGAAAGGAGGTATCGAGAAGATATTATTGTATTCTTATCGATGTCAGAGCAAGTCTAAAGAACTGTTCTCTAACCGGAGAAACAGTATCTATATATACATAAAATATGGAGTGATTGTCCATGACCACGGTCGCAGAACAATTTCCTAAAACAGTAAAGAAAAACTCTTCAACTGTACACAATTTATAAACAAGAACCGTAAAGAAAACAACAGAACAATCTAGACGCGTTCTAAAAGATAAGCGCTGATAAATCCCTTTCCAACGGAACTAAAAAGAAGATTCTAGACAAGTTCTAACCGGAACTTTCTAGACATCCTTGTAAAAAGATAACAGAAATATTATCAAACCACATTATCCTTATCCGCAATGACCTTCCATAATAGTTGAGTAATATAAAGAAAGGTACAAACATTAGTAAGAGAAATGTAGATATTCCCGTATTTTCAATACCCCTTCTCACTTTGATCCAAATATTTTTGAGCATAAGTGGTCATTCACATATCTCGTCGTTCCCTTGGTACATATATTTGCCAAATTTTCTTCCGAAGGTACATACATAACTGACACATTTCCTTTATCGATTTGCTCTCGAGAAAAGTGATATGCCACATCGATATGTTTTGATCGGTCGTTAAGCTTTGGATTATATGCTACATAAATAGCAGCATTCCTGTCACAAAAGAGAGCTGTCGGTATATCCTGTTTCAATAGCTCTTGAAGTCCACGCTTCAACCAGAGATGATATTTTATCGTCATAGCAAGTGCCATATACTCAGCCTCACACGTAGAGGTAGCAACTGACTGCTGTTTCCGACATCTCCAGGAGATTGTAGCGTTTCCAAGTTGAAATATATATCCTGAAAAACTTCGTCTTGTGTCTAAGCAATTGCCATAAGATGCATCCGTATATGCCGTCATTTTGAGTTGATTATTCCAAGGATAAAAAAGGTGTCTATACTTCGTTCCTTGGAGATATCGCAGCACTCGTTTGGCGGCCGTAAGATGCATAACCGAGGGAGATGAGTTGAATTGAGAGAGGTGAGTTATTGTATATGCAAGGTCAGGTCTCGTTCCAGCAACTAAATACATCAAAGATCCAATTATTTGTTGATACGCAGTTGTATCGGTCCTTTGTTCGTCGACTTCGATAGCCTTCAACCGATGGTTTGGGTCGATAGGTGTCGAGGCAGGTTTACATCGAAAAATGGTTCAGAATCTTATCGATGAATGTCGTTTGGGAGAGAGTGATCCCATTGTCGGTAAAGGTTATTTGGATTCCTAGAAGCCAATTGAGTTCACCCATGTCATTGACTTTAAACTCAGTCTTCAACACATTAATGGTTTGCTCTTTTAGCTCTCCAGTAGCTCCAAACAAGGTAATGTCGTCCACATATATAGCTAAAAATAAGTTCCCTGATTCGTGGACCAGAACACAGGGATCCCAAGCAGTGATACCAAATCCGAAGGGTGCTAGGTATTCTACTAACCGGTAGTACCATTCCCTCGGAGATTGTTTCAATCCGTATATACACCTCTTTAACTTTGCCACCATCCCATCTATTCGGCTGCCTTCCGGTAGATCCATTTAAACTTCTTCCTTTAAAATCCCATATAGAAATGCAGTTTTGATGTCCAGTTGCCTAGGTCGCCATCCTTTACATGCCGATATTGCCAATAAAAGTCGAAGAGAATCGTAACGAACCACGGGGGCGAATATTTCATCGTTATCCTGGCCTAAAATCTGTGAGTATCCTTTGGCCACTAACCGTGCTTTATATTGTTCGACTTCTCCTTGAGCATTTCCTTTAGCTTTAAATACCCATCTACTCGCAACAATTTTCCTTTCGACTGGCTTTGGGATAACATCCCAAACGTCATTTTCCTTGAGTGACTTTAATTCGTCATCCATTGCCTTCTTCCAATCTGACCATTGTGGTGACACTTTGGCCTGTTGGTAAGACTTTGGTTCGTCTATTAGTAGTACACTCAAATTTGCCCATTGACTTCCTTCGAGTCCTTCCAATGTAGGTGTTGGAGAAGGAGATCGAGGAGGTGCATCAAGCATTGTTTCATCATTCCCAAATCTATAACGATCAGGAGGATTAACAATACTTCCGGCACGGGTGACAACCTGACCAAATGGAATTGGTGGTGGTGTCATAGATCGTGGAGGAGGAAGACCGACATTTCCCAATGGAAGTTGAGATTGTGGGGACGGATTTGAGTGCGGTCATTACGTGGGTTGGTTTAGGGTTGTACGCGGCAGAGCCGCATCACTTTAGTTCTTGTGTACGTGTCAATTAGACTTAGCGAGAGTAAGTGAGTTTAGGTCAATAGAGAGATTCAGGACACCGGACACCGTACAACAGGTTATGAGCCTGGGCACTTCGCTGATTTGACGAACTTGACTCGGATAGAGATTCCGAATTGCGGCATTATGGACACGGTCTCGGAGGAGTACAGACAGACAGACTCGATACGTGTACGGACGACAAGATGGCCGAATCGACAGCGATCACGATTACGAAGTTTGATGGTACGGACTACAAGAGCTGGAGTTTGGAAATAGAAATACTCTTGGAACAGAAGCAGGTTCTCGGCATTGTCGATGGTACAGAGGAAGCACCAGAAGACGTGACAGAGCTCAAATCATGGAAGAAGCAGCACGGAATCGCGCGGTCGACCATTTTCCTTGCGATGGAGAAGTCATTGCAGCAGCAGTATGGCGTTCAGAAAGATGCGAAGGCGCTGTGGGATCAGCTGAAGGAGGACTACAAGTCACAGGTGAAGCTCAATGTGTGGGCTTTGCGCGACGAGATGTCAGTGGTGAAGTTGAGCAATTGCGAGAATGTGCAGGAGTACGCATCGAAGATCCAGGGGCATGTGAATGACTTCAACCTCTGTGCCGACAGTTCGACTGGTAGTGGTACGATGCCAAAGAGCGAGCACAGCTACTATCTGATGCAGGGTATACCTAAGGATGATGATTGGAGGTTTTTCACCCAGTTGATGTACAACAAGATCGACACCTTGGCCGACAAACCGGAGGAGATTGTTATGAAGATGAAAGCCCACGAAGCGCGGCATCAGCAGGAAGTCGACTCGGAAAGCATCGAATTGCTGGCACTGGCTAAGACACGGAGAAAGAGCGAGAAGCGGAGTTCAAAGCACTCTCGGAAGTCCCAGAAGTCCCGTGGTAGTGGCAGTGAGAGCGATGGTAGTAGTTCGGAGAGTGACAAGCATCGCCGCAGGAATTGGAGAGATACTCAGGAGTGCTACAGATGCCATAAGGTGGGGCATATTGCACAATATTGTCCAAGCACCGCAGTGGTGGAGAGCGCGGCACCGACAGAGACAGCGGCAGCGACGACGACATCAATTGAGAACTATTGGATGACAGTCACTGGCAGATCCCCATCGAAGGAGAGCTGGTACTTGGATTGTGCCACCACCTCTCACATTTGCGGAGATCGGCGAAAGTTCGAACGGTACACAGAGTATACCAAGCGAGAAGAGCGGGAGATTCGTGACTTTGCTGGAAGGGTCGCAGGCAAGGCCATCGGATATGGAGACGTGCGATTGAGGCTTCAGCTGCCAGGATACCGCAGAAATCATGAGGTTGTTGTGAGAAACGTCTTACATATTGAAGGAGCACACAACTCGCTGTCACAATCGCGGCTTATGGATCGGGGGTTGCAGATTGTGCCTGTCAACGGCTATGGGATCAAGATATACGATAAATCGCCGACAGACAGTGCTCAAGGTCAAGGTCGAGGTCGAGGTCGAGGAAATCTTGTGGGCATAGCACGCCAGATTGGAGGGTTATTCCGGCTGGATGTGAAGGTTACAGGAAAGAGATATCGAGCAAGAGGATGATTGCTTCGGAGGAGCTTTGGAGGAGCTGCAGGCACGGTTGGTCATTTGGGAGGAGCTTCATGCAATCTCTATCTTTGCTTTCTTTGTGGATTAGTCTTACGGTCGTGATACCGCCCTGGAGGAGTGTGGGGACGGATTTGAGTGCGGTCATCATGTGGGTTGGTTTAGGGTTGTGCGCAGCGGAGCCGCATCACTTTAGTTCTTGTGTACGTGTCAATTAGACTTGGCGAGAGTCAGTGAGTTTAGGTCAATAGAGAGATTCAGGACACCGGACACCGTACAACAGAGATTGTTGGTCTGGATTCTGATGTTCTTCTTCTTCTTCGAAAAAGTGGTCGTCAGGTACTGCTGTATGTACTGAACTGTCGAAAGTTTCTATATCGTCTTCGACTAGTGGTTCGGATAAGGCTTCGTGATAAGCCATATCGTTATCGTCGTAAACCCAATAGGGAGCCCCAAGATATTCATCTCTTTTTCCAGCCCTAAAATCAGCCATAATAAGTCGATCAATAACTGGATGATGATTGTCGAACATATTATTGGCTTCTTGAGGATTTTCCTTCATCCATTGTCTCCACAAATCATCTGATCCTTTATCCTTATTAGTATAGATATATTCAACAGATGTTTGAGAGGATGGAATTTAGTGCTGGTGAATCGATTTCTTTTTCTGGGGTGCAGCCCCTTCTATCTCAAGAGGGGGGAAGAAAATGTCTGCCGATACTATCGTCTTTTTCGTATCGGGTAGGAACACTCTATAATGATTAATGGTGGTTGTATTTCCGGTAAAATAGCCCTTTGTGCCCTCGGAGAGAGTTTCTCTGCGTCCTTTCGTTTCTGATAAGGTACATGGATATAACATTCTCTGCCGAAGGGCTGAAGGTGCTGGATCGATGGCTTCGAGACATAAAAAGCCTCATAAGGAGTTAGATCCTTTAGCGCCGAATGAGGTTGACGATTTTTTATATATACTGAGGTTAACACAGCCTCAGCCCATAAGTTCTTATCATAGGTAACTGCGCTTTCGAGCATAGCTCTCAGCGCATCTCCTATAGTTCAATTAAGACATTCTGCAACACTGTTTGACTCAGGGGAATAAGGAGGAGTAAACTCATATATAATTCCCTTTGACTCAAAGAACCCTTTCAAGTCCTTGGTAACATATTCCCCACCATTATCCATTCGAAAAGCTTTCAGAGCTTTGTGGTATTGGTGCTCCATTTCTGTAACAAAATCCTTGATAACCTTGGTAGTCTCGGATTTTGTTTCATAAATCGAACCCACGCAACCCTTGTAGCATCATCGATTAGAGTAATATAGTAAAGGGAATTACCATATGACGGAACTGGAAAAGGTCCACTCAAGTCGGAATGAACAAGATCCAGTTTATTCCTATCTTTCCTTGACGTAGACGGTCGTATATTCCATGTCATTTTCCTTTTAACACAGGCGGAGCAGATGAAGTCCTTTGGTTTTGCTGGAATATCGGCATCGAAATATAGCTTTAACGCTTTATCCATCGAGGATGGTGCAAGATGTCCGAGAGCCTGATGCCAAAAACTCTAAGTAATATGTGTTAGGGGTTCTCCCTTAACAGTGATGAAGATACATGACAGATGGGAGAAGGTACTTGTCTTAAGGGTACTTAAGAGATGCAAAACACCTGCCTTCAAATACGATGTCATGTTTGTCTGTCAAGTGATCTTTAGCGGGATTACACTTGAGTCACGAGTCGATCAAGCAGTGACAATGAGCTCACACTGTCCGATTCACATATGATGATGAAGTTATACTGCCTACTCTGGAAGTGAAAAACCTTCTTAGATGCGTATATCTCTTGGCCACTTTTTTTATAACTTATCTAGCGGAGCAATGCATAGTTAAATTGCGGATTCGCAGAATTACATGCACAGCAGACGATATGCAATATGCGATTACAAGGGATCTGCAACTCATGCGCTAAGCGGTGAAATTACTTGCGGCACTTCATGGTCTACGGAAGGTTGATACCTGAGCATGCAGCGTCTGAGGGATTATTGGCATTGGCTTAAGATAAGAGGCCTGAAGCAAACCGGATTCTTGATTGAAGACCGTATGCATCGCAACGTCATATTATGACATGTCAAAATCTACGTTGGCATAGTATCAGTTGGTCGCTGATTAAATCTATGATGCAATACCGAATAGCCAATTATGGTGAGGCAAGGGATTGCAATTGAAAACATTAAGAAGATCAAACACAGTTAAATTGCGGTTTCGCAGAGATACATGTCAGTCGTTAATGTTCCAACTACTGAAAAGCAAACAGGTACGCAATATGTCAAAGTTGAAGTTATGATCTGGTACGTCATCAATATAATTTAATATGTTGGATGGCCTGATGTTAATCAGGGACATAATGTCTTGAAACCACAAGGTATTAACACGATAACCAAAGGGATTCGTGACAGCACTTCACGGGGCGCTTTCCGTAGAATGTAAGACGCAACCAAGAATCTGCAATTATGGAGAGAGCAGAATCATAGCATGGAAGTAAGGGCGATAAGAATACAGACCCAAGAACATGACTATAAAAAGGATCACATTGCCCTGGCAATGAAAGAACAAGCTCTAGCAGCGAACAGTCAGAAACCTACCAGCGAAAGAAGACTTTTATTTATTATTGTGTTTTTATGATACCTATACCTATTATATCTATACCTAGAATCTATTAGCTTTGTGTAGCGGCAGCCCCGCACCTTTAGCAAGTATACATCTACGAATGACCATTACCTTCGAGAACGATAACGACGTAATTGTATACGCCCTCGAAAAGATAGTATCCTTTGCACGAGAAAATCAGTATCTCTTTGTGGGCAACTGCCCATGGTGGTTAGCAGAAGTGCTAGGATTAGATCGAGGATTAACGACTCATATCGATAATTTGGCCTTACAACGAAACACCGATCTATCAGTAACCTCGTTAGCGGAACGAAATACCAAACGATCAATATCCTCGACACCTAGGGATATTGCACAATCAGTATCTGCCGATCCACCTTCAGAGAAAGATGTTGCTGAAGGATCCCGCAAGCTATCAAGGAACCAAAGGAGAAAGCTAGCCAGGAATAAAAACTGCAATAGGATTCAGAAGAAGTAACCTCGGAATCCAAGAAATAAATAGGATCTACGGCTGTTTCAGTATCGATAAGGATACCTAGGAACCCCCGTAACAATATAGGCCGATTGTGAAATCTCAGGAATTTTAAACAAATTTCCATCAAAAACAGCTTCAAACATAACTTTTGTTCCTTTATTAATTGAAATGAAATCCCCCTCTCCAAACTCTGTATATCCTTTAGTACGTAATTTTCTCCACGAAATCAGAGGATGTCCTAGCTTAGGAACATGTAAAACATCACAATCACCGAATGAAGAAACCGAACCATCCCTAAGAACACATTCCATGATCACATCGCCCTTGCCCTCAATCTCCATACTTTCCTGTGAACTGGATTTTACAAATCCGGAACACTTTGAATAGTTGAGGAGACGTCCTGCATAAGGGGTCATGTGTGAGGTACAGGCTGTGTCAAAGTAGAAAGATTTGGTTCTTACCTTAGTCTCCGTTGTAATGTTTGCCTCTTCATCTTTCTTCTTTTCCTTCTTCTCCTTATTCAGTTTCTGCAGGCAAAAACATTTGTTCCAGGTATGTCCTTCGGATTTTCCTGGATTATGTTTCTTGCACCAATTGCAGGTTTTCGACTTTGAGGAGGAAGGATCAGAATTCCCCTTTGGCTTCTTACCCTTCTTCTTATTACCCGAAGGCTTCGAAGTAAAAAGGGCAGTGTCGTCCTGGGAATCAGAGGTGTCGATATCAATTAGCCTCTGTTTAACATCGGCATACGACAAACTATCTTTTGTTGTAAAATTATCGATCACGTTTTTATGGTGTTTCACCAAAAAACCCATCAAGAAATCTCTTTTGGCCATATCTTCGTTAAGAAAGGCCGCAAAGGTCGTTCGGTACGAATCCGAGGATCCTTTTGAGAGCTTGGTAAGGTGGAGCCATTGAGACTCAAACTTGGATATAAATTCCGACAAGTTGTTGCCGGAGTACTGGATTGGTAGGGAGACTAGATTCATTATTTGAGAAACTAGTGCATAAGCCGAATCTCGGTAGTATTCTGTGCGAAGCCAGATCCACATCAGGTTTGGTTTCTCCAACTCAATAATCTTCTCCAAGATGTCGTGGGAGACCACCTGTATGAATATGGTCGATGCGGTATGGCAAAGATGGTTGTAAGCATCGACCTCTGTTGCGTCAGCTCCTTGTGCAGGGACCACACCATCTACCACCACTTCGTACGCCTTTATTCCCTTCAGGATTATGGTCATCGAGGCGCTCCAAATTCTGTAGTTTTCCTGTCCCGTAAGTTTGCCAATACTATCAAGCTTAACATTAACAGGAGTCTTTTTATCTACTCATGTAGAGAATGAAAACGCATCAGTCGATGAGGAGCCTCCCGGAGCCATCTTTTTCTTTCCTGTTTCTAAGGGATTTGGTTTTTCGAAGGGGTTGGTTAGTGTAGTTGATAATTGTTCGGATAGGTCTTCGTATTCAAGCGGTTTATTGAAAAGATTCACTGGTAGAGTTGGACATTCTGGATTAGATTCCGTATCGCTCATCCGGGCTCATAACCTAATAGAATAAGGTGCGAAAGTACAGATAGATTTGTGAGAATCTAACGAAGAGTATTCGAAGCAATTATTGAGAAAGGAGGTATTGAGAAGATATTATTGTATTCATATCAATGTCAGAGCAAGTCTAAAGAACTGTTCTCTAACCGGAGAAATAGTATCTATATATACATCAAATAAGGAGTGATTGTCCATGACCACGGTCGCAGAACAATTTCCTAAAACAGTAAAGAAAAACTCTTCAACTGTACACAATTTATAAACAAGAACCATAAAGAAAACAACAGAACAATCTAGACGCGTTCTAAAAGATAAGCGCTGATAAATCCCTTTCCAATGGAACTAAAAAGAAGATTCTAGACAAGTTCTAACCGGAACTTTCTAGACATCCTTGTAAAAAGATAACAGAAATATTATCAAACCACATTATCCTTATCCGCAATGACCTTCCATAATAGTTGAGTAATATAAAGAAAGGTACAAACATTAGTAAGAGAAATGTAGATATTCCCGTATTTTCAATACAGTAGACGTGTGTTCGCGGTAACGGCCGGAACAACGGCCTGCAGCTGGTAAGCGCATGTCAGTCAGTTGAGGCCGCAATTGAGAAATTGATCGTTCATCCATCATCATCATACATGATCTGCGCCTCCGGATTTGGTCTTTCTACACTATGTATCGCAGTGCATACCTAAAAGTCATTTCTATATTGCATGATCGAAGTTTTTAGCCAACATCTTTCACTTTGTGCATTACTTGTACTACTTACGCACCCAGATTCCATGTCATAGCACATCACTCAACCTGCTCCTTAGCACCTGTGAGTTTCAAATACGGATCGTGCTACGAGAGGCCAGCTGGGCCTTTTGGGATCACTTCGATGCAATTGAAAAGCAGCAAGACACTGCGCATAGTTCAGTCTATACTAGACGAGTGATATAGTACATAGTAAGGAGCCCGTCGGGTCAATACAATGGCCCAGGTTCCATCGCGATCAGCTCGAATCTCTCAGCATCCAGCAAAATTCGGTACTTATCACCATTCCTTCGGAGGCTATGGAGATTCCGGGTGTTTCCTGGTCACACGGCCTGTTTTGGGGACAGTAGGAGAAGCGAGATCTCACATAGGACGTGCTGGATCCAATGTATACTAGAGAACTCTCCATACCGGAAGAATCTCCTCTGATTCGGAATGCCAACGGGATGCAAAACACTCAAATTTTGGAATATTATTACAGAAACCGAGAACCGGACAATTGACTGCCAATTTTAGAGAACACACCTGAATACCGCAAGAATAGTTACTCTAGTTTCATGAAATGCAATAGGATTTGTCTGATTCGGGGCGATTTCGGCACACTGTATGCATCGTTCTATCGCCTGGTAAAGCATATTCTGATTTGAAATCCGTTGGTGCCTTGTCCTTGCCTGCAAATTCTCACCACAATCTGTTACAGGCGAAGACTCATGAACAATCAGTCAAGATCAAAGAAAAAAAGCTAACTAAGTATCTATATACAAGGCGTGGTGGCGGCGTTGCCGCCGATAGGATGTGAACTTCGCTGTGCTCAGGGGCAGACGAGTGAAGAAAGTGAGCGGACGCTTGGCATTTTCGCGAATCACGCGCAACGTTTGAAAGTCGATTCCTCAACACAACACAGGTCAATTTGATTAAGAATTGAATTACAAGTAGTATACATATGTAAGAAGCTCTACCATCGTGTAGGACCACCATTGTTGTGAAGCAGGGTACAGACCCTCTTAGGCATGCCATCTATCCTCCAGTGAATATGCTCCCACGGCAACTCCTCCCACAACCACTGCATGACAATAATAATTTCCTCACAGCCCTGAGGTCGTTGTTTAGGGTCCTGCATTACTTTTCTGAAGTGCACTTTCCACATAGACCATACATTGATGATTGCACCCTCCTTGTACCAGTCATTGACAGTGTGATGAATGGCAGTTTATCCCATTCCAATTTTCTATTGCATTTCACAAAAGGAATGGCCTTCAGACTTTAGCTGAATAACCCAAATGGATTGTTTGTGTGTTGACTCCCTTCTCCTGCCGTCAGGGTGGCTAGGCATGACTATATATGGAGTGGGAGCCTGGGAACGTGTCGGGGTTGCGCGATGTGAAACTAGCGCGGGTTCGCTCACTTTCTTCACTCGTCTGGGGGTTAATATGAAGATTTGGTTAGCACACTTGAGCGGTCAACAAAGAAGTTCACAAATCTCAAGTAAAGAAGTAGAAAGGATTGGAGCACACGTGCGGGTACTGCGTACTCGCTCTGTATTCCGACTCTCTTTTCAGCTTTCACTCTCCCTCTAGCTGTTATTCGGCAGTCTCCTGCATCCCGTCCTATCTCCAAATGTCACGTGGCAATGACGCGCGAGTCCAAGGAAAATGACGATGGTGAAAGATCGATCACGATGGTGTAAGATGACGCCACAGAAACCAACGCACTATAATCCAAAAGAACCGTTGAAATACAAGTCAAGACATAAAACGCTAAAGAATATAATAGAATAATATCGAATTTCCATGAATCTAATTACTAATCGGAAGCATCGAGAACCTAGCAGCCCAGTATATATATAGAGCATAAACCAACAGGTTGGAGGGTGGGGTGGTGGTGGTGGTGACAACTTGCGTTACTGCAGCAGTTGGGCCACTTTCTCGTGTCTGTACTTCGCGGCGAGTTGTAGCGGCGTCGACCCGTCCTTGTCGGCAGCCGAGACGGCGGCGCCCCGGTCGATGAGCAGCCGGACCATCGCCTCGTGCCCTCCATACGCAGCCCGGTGCAGTGGCGTCGACTCGTCCTTGTCGGCAGCCGAGACGGCGGCGCCCCAGTCGATGAGCAGCCGGACCGTCGCCTCGTGCCCTACGTTCGCAGCCCGGTGCAGCGGCGTCCACCCGTCCTTGTCGGCAGCCGAGACAGCGGCGCCCCGGTCGATGAGCAGCCGGACCGTCGCCTCGTGCCCTCCGTTCGCAGCCCCGTGCAGCGGTGTCCACCCGTTCTTGTCGGCAGCCGAGACGGCGGCGCCCCGGTCGATGAGCAGCCGGACCGTCGCCTCGTGCCCTCCGTTCGCAGCCCCGTGCAGCGGCGTCCACCCGTCCTTGTCGGCAGCCGAGACAGCGGCGCCCCGGTCGATGAGCAGCCGGACCGTCGCCTCGTACCCTCCGTTCGCAGCCCGGTGCAGCGGCGTCGACCCGTACTTGTCGGCAGCCGAGACGGCGGCGCCCCAGTCGATGAGCAGCTGGACCGTCGCCTCGTGCCCTCCGTTCGCAGCCCCGTGCAGCGGCGTCGACCCGTCCTTGTCGGCAGCCGAGACGGCGGCGCCCCGGTCGATGAGCAGCCGGACCGTAGCCTCGTGCCCTCCCAATGCAGCCCGGTGCAGCGGCGTCGACCCGTTCTTGTCGGCAGCCGAGACGGCGGCGCCCCGGTCGATGAGCAGCCGGACCGTCGCCTCGTGCCCTCCGTCCGCAGCCCGGTGCAGCGGCGTCGACCCGTTCTTGTTGGCAGCCGAGACGGCAGCACTATCGAGTTCAATCAGGTTCCGTGCAACAACTTCGTGCCCGAGCTCGGAAACAACATGTAAGCGGTGGTATCCTCGAGGATAGTAATTCCAATTGTACAATGGCCTGTCGTAGCACTCCTTTGCTTGAAGGTAAGAGGACACACTGCCAGGATCTTGGATAAATCTTGCCACAGCATCTGCCGTAGATAACTTGTCACTGGACCCAATATGATCCGACAGATTGTCTGCCGCGTAGTCTAGAAATGCGTTGTGATCCCTTCGGCTTTTGAAGGCATCTTCAGATTCTCAAGCACCAGTCTTGAACTGATCCATCGCGAGATATGTAGCACAGATCACGGCGTGATATCCACTTTGCATCTGCAGGTGTTCAGGCACCACCGACTTTTTCTTGAGATACTCTTGCGTGGTATAGTGAGCAAGTCGGACTGTGTTGCTCACTTCAATGATGACCAGACCGGCACAAATATCAGCTAACCTTTCCGCTGTAGGTAAACTTTCTGGGTCTACAACTTTGTCGTCCTTCTCGACAGAGATTGCAATCCTCAAATCCTCGACTGTCAGGGCTCTTGTAGCGTTGCTCAACCAAGAAAGGACTCGGAGGGCTAGTTCTACTGAACCTTTCGGTTGGCGGAGGATGGTTTCAATTACTCTATCATATACACTGTCTAGTTGCTCCTCGCCATGCGAGGATGTTTTATTGATCTCCCGAAGCTCCTTGGAGATAAGATACGCAGTCGGTTGCTGACATATGTATATAACATTAAGATGTGCAAGCAAAAACCTACCGGAGACGAAGTTAGCAACGACAACCCGGAAAACACTAGGTTTGGGCCGTACATTCCCTCCGCACTGGCAATAAGAGCAGATATTACGTCCTCGAAGTTAAGAGTTTTGCTGCTCTCAATGAGATGTTTTGTCCCGGTGCTTCTGTTGATTTTTTCTTGAATATAGCCCTGGAGGTCGTTATGATGAGGTGTGAGTTCAAGCTGGACGGCATTGGCAAAGGACACCCGAACATCTGCCGGATGGGGCCGACTAGTTAGGAAAATCTCGAAGCCGCCATCTTTCATATCGTGGAAAAGAGGGAGTAGTTCCTGTCGCTGGTCGTATTCATGCATTTCATCGAGAGCATCGCAAACTATATATGTTCGCTTCCCATTACTGGCAAAGCGTCTGGGCAACGAGAAAAGAAAACCCTTCAATGCTTCGTAGTTCGGACGTTCTGACTTCTTTGTCATGTTATCGTACGAGGATTCGATATCGGGCGGTAGCTCAGGAAGCTGACCGAGAAGTTGTTTGGTGAAACTCGAAATGATATCGATAGGCTTTTGACGCAATTGATCCTGATACCCAAAGTATATGTAGGCAACCCCATCATGACTTTGTCGACCCAGTAGATGGTCGATAACCACCGAGCTCAAGAATGTTTTCCCTGCACCAGCTGTGAATAGGAGTAAGCGCTTTTTCTTCCTCAAAGTCTCGGGAACGGGCGACAAACGAATTCCGCATCCCAACAGCACCGGCGATGATTTTCGCTCCATCCATTGCTGAAACTGAAGAGTCTCAAATAGCCATTGACCCGTACCCTCTTTGCGTTGCGACTGGATATGGATATGCCGGTCATTAAATTCTCCTTCACGAACCCATTTGAGCACTTTTTGGCGTTTTTCATCTAGGTAGCAGTAATATCGTGTCAGCTAGCGTTACAATCTTAATAATCTTTCGAACAAGGAAGCAAAGATTAGAATTACCGCGGCGGCGATGGTCCTCTTTTTGTCGTTCCAATTCCTGTTTCTCACGTTCCACCCTCTGCTGCTCACGCTCAGCATTCTGCCTATCCACTTCCTCCTTGTCTAAAGCCCTGCGCAAAAATCAACACTTGCCTCATATAGCATCCAGTAGATGGGTTAAATACATTTGATGTGCTTGCAACGCGATCATTAGGTGTGACTTGAGACCCTCAATCTTCGAAACATACTCCCGGGTCTCGTTTTCCTTCATCGGCCATTTAAATCGCGCCCACCACTCCTTAACCGCACCTCTCAGCCCATTAGATGAAGCACAGATTTTGCTATCCAGCCTCTCCAAATCCTTCAGACATGCTGCAATCTCGGTGTTGAGTTTCTCTAGAACGGAGGTTTGCCGGTCACTTGCGACAACAGATCTCACAGATTCCAAGGTATTTTTCAGGGCGGCGAGTTCCTCGACAAGTTTTCTGACATCTTCGGGTGCATTCCTTACAGCCTGGATGGTGTCGTAAAGCTTGCCGCAGAGATCAATGAGGGCGATCGTCAGCCCCGCTACGTCCATACCGACGTTGGAGGTTCACGATGCTATTTAATAACGTATCTAGCAGAGGAACGGTTCGAAAGTCTGACGGTTACGTAGTCGAGAGAGTTAAACTCAAAGGAGACAGGAGGTTGCTTTGGCGGAACAGGAAGTGCGGACGCTTTTCGGACAAGATCGCGAGGGTGCCTGATCTGCTTCCCCGCTTGATGTGAAGGTGTCGCTCGATGATTGGCCGCTGCAAGGTAATTCGCGTCAAACCAATCAGAGCACCATCAATTACATGCACCTGCATCCTCAAGTACTTGGCGAAAGAAGTATCTTTGTTTCAAGTGCATTTCGTCGCTGTTACTGAATTCTCCCGTTTGTTCGGCCCCACAGTTGGTCCAGGTGAGTATATTTAAGTACCTTCTTAAGTGCTTAATTACCTACTTAAGTCATATTTTAAGCTGTGAGTGGGGCGCCAACGATGCCGAACCGGTGCACAAACCTGCAAGGTATCGACTAGATAACGACATACGATCTTGTACTGGTATTCTTGTCGAAATTAACTGTCGTCCTCCGGGACATTGTTTCCGATTGTGGAGAGAGGAGTCCGCCGAGAGATAGCTGCCGGCCTTCCCGAAGGCGGAGAGTTGAGGATCCAAGGGAGTTGTGAAGTCGCTATATAGTGACTTAATGATGATGTTTGAGTGAGCATAAGGCTTGTCGGTTTGTGTCTCTCAAATCAGTGTCAGGTGATGTAACCCTGAACCCTATATCCTCTGGAGTCTGTGGGAGCGCAAATGACCGACCGAGAACTCCACTCATCGTTTCTCTTCCTCACCCAATTCAAATCCATGCTTAATGTTTAGACAAGGGCATCCTGATGTTAACTCATAGAGTTCTCTCGCGCACATGCCTAATTTATACCTAAAGCTTCTAGGAACGCAATATTAAATCTACTTTTCCGTTATTCAGAAGACACCGAGAAGGGGCCAGACTGGAAACGGCACGCGGACGGCGGCGGCGAGCTTCCCAACACGTTAACGAATGTTGGAAGTTCAACGCTTGGAAGCAGGGCGATCCCATATATTCTCTGATCGCACCCAAGCAAAGTACGTTTCTATAAAATAGTGTTTGACAGAGTTCCTTCGCATCATAATCGGTGACTTCTGCACTGAAAGATACCAGAAAACCATATTTACGTTGGGGAAATACCAGGTAGTACCTAAAGGTAGCGAAGAACTGCACAGGCCTCGAGGCACTTCTAATTGTAGAATTTTCAAATGTTGAAACCAATATTTTTTGGAGGTGTTTCGAACTCTCCGCAACTGGGAACATATGCAAACCTTCAACTTAAACTTAAATGTGACTTCCCTTAATGCTACCATCTCCCGCACCCTCCTACTGATATTCAGTATTACAACAATGACTTCACGCATCACCATCACCCTCTTCCATCTCCAGCCAGCAGCGGCCACAACAACCCGTACTTTCCATAACACCATCCCAAGTCACTAGAGTCTCAAGTTCCATAACAAAGCAGCCGAGAAGCTCGAAAAAACTCCTAGTGTACAGGAGTCACGAACGAACGATAATGATTTTGAATTTGATTACATGTGTGCATGATGGCAGATAACATGAATTATCCGAGCCGCCATCCGGCAACGAGGACTAGTTTTTCAGAAGCTGTGCTTGAGGTAATAGGAGCGTGACCCTGTTGGTGGCGAGGTTGATCGACGGATAGAGTAGCAATGAAACAGCGGGATGCCAGGCCAAGGAGACTGCAGTCAAAGAAGAAGCAGCTGACTGGGCGTGGTAGAAAATAGATAAGAGGAGCAGCAAGCGTGAGGATACAAATCCCAAACTTAAGTTTAAACCAGATTCTAGGTCACTCTAGGGTTCAGACTCGGATTTTGGAGGTTTGGGGGCGGTTTTTCCGGTGGTTCGAGTTCGGACTCGTTTAGAGGTTTGGGGAGCTCATTTGGAGATTCAGGATACGACGGTTGGTCGTGGTAGCTTAAGGAAGAAAGTCCTATTTCTGGGAACATCTCGAGATCTCTGCTCTTCGGTATTTCAGTTACTGTCAATTAGATACTTTACTCTCTACTCTACGGTCTTTCAATTATTGTGAGCTTCTTTTACATATCGCATTCCACCTATTCGGGGTGAATTGATTCTGGTATCTAGTTAAGTGACTGGATTGTTGGGTTTCGACTTCGCTCTTCCCCTCTACAAGTAACACAAGTATTGTTGGGGCACCAGCTAGACAAGAAAAAGTGTCTTAATTCTAAACCCTAAATTTCTCAACTTGGGCTCACCAAATATCTTCTTTCTGATACCTTAAGCTTAAGGTTGGCTATGTTGACATGTATACTCTGCGGTGGGCGTGGAAAGCTCGTCTATTGCCTCCTGTCTGTCTATCCAAGTCTAAAGAAAAGAGAAAAGGAGAAAGCTAAAAGGACACGAAGCCCACAATGCTATTAAGAATGGCAAGCCACGTAACAGCGAAGCAGTCATATAATGCGGGTCAGTGATCTCGGGCGAAAGCCCATTATCTCCGTCAACAGGCTATCAGCCTTTGAGGCTTCGCCTTCAACAGAGCCAAAGGATGAATACGAAGTCCCTCTCCCCCGAGTACCAGTCTATGTTTAAACAACCCTAACCCAAGCCTCCTTTCCGTCTCAATTTAACGCAGACATGTGACGGAATTAATAGTCTGTAGACTGCAGAGTTAAATGAGAAAACCGCCATGCAGCTATGCAGGACCGAGAGTCCGCTTTTCCCCGCGATTTCGGGAGTGGGGTGATGCGGCTCCAAGCTAGAGCTCTAGCTTAAGTACAAGTAACTTCAGGGTCTTTGCTTTTCTCAGCCTCCAGCTCTCTGCTCCTCGTACTCAACTCCGCGTCACCTTCAATTCACCCACCCCAATTACTAGAGTCATGCCTCTCCAGATATATAACCACCCCAGGGCAGGCCAGGTTTGGGTCAAGATCGATCCCCGTGATGGTCTGCCGCAATGCTAGGTGTGTTGGCATTGTCCTAGCTATTACAGATAAGAAGGGCGAGGATTTGATTTGGAGGAGGATCAAGGTTTCCGGATCAACAAAGGTGAGCTGCTCATCGCGGCAGACTGCGGTTGAGAAGGCGAGACGTGAGCTAATTGAGGTGGTGGGTAGCTGGCAGTTCTGCAGGACAAGATTATCCAGCCTGCCATGGGATGGTACGTTGCTCTTCGAGGAATGGGTATAGCTGGCAGGCAGGCGGGTGAGCTAATTACTATTATTTATAGGTGCCGCAATTACCACGGTTACTTGATTACGGACCGTAGCGATGGTGCACTGTTCAATCCAAAAGACGCCAGTGTAGGTTCCTTTCCTTGTCTCCATTACCTCTGGGGTTTGGCACAGTGGATTTGATCCAACAGAGTCTAATAATTGGTACAGCGTGTTGATATGATGCATCTCTACCTCAGTGGGCACGCCTACATTCCGGATACTAAATATACCCTTGCAAATGTACTCCCCGGGGAGGGCTCATCCCTAGGCTATTGCTACGATCTTGGGGACCATAATATGCACGAGATCACAGTTGAACAGATACTTCCCGCGGCCGAATACTCCGGCAAGGTGGAGCTTCTCGACGGTCGTGGCGCCTGTCCGCCCGAAGATGGTTCCGGGTGAGCAATACCGTCACATGCATCAACTTCAGACACAATTGCTGACCGTGACAGAAATCACACCTACCAACCGCTCCTTGAGAATATCTATGCTGGCGACAAGGATACTCTTAAAGAAATTGCCCGTGCCTCCAACTACCGGGACGACCCGAAGACCAAGAAAGATCCAGAAGCATTCGACGTTGAGGAAGCTTGCAAGCGTGTCGAGGTGCCCTCCAGACCAAGGCTAGCGTTCCATCGGGCGCGAAGAAATTCGTTGTGCCCGTTAGCGGTGGTCCGGTCGATGAAACTTTAGGAGGACCTCTGCGGCATGGAACTAGACGTGTTATCGATCCCGAAAGAGACTTTGGATTCATGACGGAGACTGTTGCTGGTAGACCAGACCGCCGCGGAACAGCCATGTGTGACAATTGTGGCAAACCTGAGGGATTGAAGAAGTGTTCGGGTTGTGGGCAGATTTGGTACTGCGGAAAGGAATGCCAAAGGGCCCGGTGGAAGAGCCACAAGCCTTTCTGCAGTAAATAGGCTCAGATGCCAATGTCATGGACCCCATGAACTCCAGAGATATATGGTTGATTTCTTACTAGCTGGCCATCTGTCTGTTTGTATAGCGGAGAGAGCTAATTGAAAATACATGTTTTGTGTGACTGAGAGGGCTGTGAGTGACAGGTTATGCACACACGTGAGAACGACACGATTGGCTTAGCTAGAGAGCCGCAAGGGACCAGTGCCGAGGCACTAGCTCTAACCCAGCGGGTCGCAGTGTCCAGCCGTCTAACATAGCAACCTCACTCAACTCGCGACCCCTTCAAAACACCATTCATGGCTTCCACGCTACCTCTATCACCCGCGCAGCCGCCATTGCCAGCAGCCCCTAATATACCCAAGCGTCCCAAGAATCGACCTCCCACCGTAGCCCGCTTCATAATCGACGAGCTCCGCGGTGACGCCGGTTTCGTATCCGAAGACATCTGGCGGGATGTCTTCGGCTTCCAAAAGAAGATCGTAGCTAGCGACAGGAAGCTAGAAGACATTGACCTGAACGGTTTGCGCTTCGCCGGTAGTGCCACATCAATGTATAACTAACTCAATCACTCTTAACACAGAGGAACCCGAAGACGAGCCATTGCCACCAACCTTATACCTCGCGATCACGCCGCTAGCTTCAGCTTCGAGCGTCAAGAAATGGACGATCCTCCCGGTGACACTGATGCCAACGAGTTCGCAGTTCCCGTCGCTCCCCCCAAGCACAGTGTTGATCCCCGACTCGATGAATCTCGGCGCGTTGGCAGATCTGAAGCTTCCAAATAAGAAACCTGTCGGTGTACTCATCAGTGCCGTGAACCCGGCACATCTCGATGCCGTTATTGTCAGTGTTAAAAGCGTAAGGGGAACACACGTGCCCGAGACGGATCAGGATATTGAAGACCGCGTTAAGGATGCCATGGGGAAACTGAATATAGTACACAACGGCGAGGCGCTACGACTTAACTACGGCCGCGGGGTGGTGGGACGGACGGCAAGGATCGCATTGACGGAGCCGGTTAATCAAGGGTTTTTGAAACTGGACACGAAGGTTGTTGTAGTAAAGGAGCAACCGCGGAGGCGGCGAAGGGGAGGAGAAAACGTTGTGGATGGGGTGATCCTTGGAGGCGTTGGAGATTACATGGAGGAATCGGATGCGTCTGCGGATACGTTGGTATTGAGCGATGATGATAGTGATGATGAGGATGCATTGGAGACTTTTTTGACTCCGCCGTCTACTGCTATAGGTATTTCCTTCCCGTCGATATCGACCACGCCACGCTTGAGGAACGGGATTCAGTCGCCCGTTCTGGGTCAGACCGCGCCAAAGTTGGCTGGGAGACTGTTTAAACCTCAACCGCTGACGGCTGCTATTCCCCCTGGTTTTCTTCACCCGAAGCCACAGGAGGGAGATGACGACGAGGCTAGAGTGTTTGTCAAAGTTGGAAATCTGGCAAAGCTGGGATGTTTTTCGGGCGATTGGGTCAGGATTGCGGTTGCTCCTCTGCCGCAAGATGAGATGCCAACTTCACCTCTACGGGCTGCAGCCGAAGCCGTCGTGAGAGGACGGGCATTTAGACCTCAGAGTAGTAGCGGCAGTGTCCGTAGCGGGAGTAGAGGATTCAATACTAGGGACGAGTCTGCATCTCGCAGTGAGGAAAAGGAACCGAACCCAAGCAGGCCAGTGAGAGTATTCTCGCTTCCAGAATCCTGGGAGGCGGCATTAAGTACACCCAAGAGTAGAAAGGGCAAAAGCCCCGCTCCTGGGGGGGGATCAGATGGAAGAATTGTTTACATGTCACCCGTACTTCTGACGAATATTTTGCCCAGCGGCGATACAACAACAGAGCTTCTGCTGTCTCCTCTTCCTGCAGTTCCTCCGTCTTCTGTCCTCCAGTCAGCAGTCCCGGCGTTCCCCCCTGCTGCCAAAGAAGTCACCCTACTCCGCATTGCATCCCCAACCTCTACCGATCGTACCCTTCAGCATGCACTCCTCCTTCAGTTGAAATCATACTTTGAGTCTTGCCGACGTCTGGTTAAGGTGGGCGACCTGATTGCCGTCAGCATAGACGAAGTACTCGCACGAAGCCTATACAGCGGCGACTCCACCGAAGACGGAGTAACCGAAGAACTACTTGCGTCGTCAGACACTGGACGAAAGAACTGCGTGGCCTGGTTCAGAGTTGGCAACATCATCTCCGCAGTTTCCGACGAGCCCGAGTCTCGTTCGCCGGTACGTCGAGGGGGGCGCGAGCAGCAACCCGAAGAGAGAGGGGACCCATGGGGCGGTGTAGTGTTTGTCGATCCTGCAAGCACTCGGATGGTTCAAGCAGGCAGCGAAAAACGCAAAATTCCACCAACGCAGCACTTCACATGGGAACATTACGTGGGTCTTCGTCCTCCGCCACTCCGTGAGGCCACTATCGTGGGACGCCCAGTCCAGATCACCCAGCCTTCGCGCTTTGTCACTCAGACCCAGCGGCGACTGAGGGAGCTGATATCTGCTGCCACCTCACCTCGAGCCATCAAGATGAATCTCCAGCCTATTGCTATACTTGTTACCTCCACACAAAGAGATATAGGAAAGCGAACACTTGCACTAGCGGCAGCTGCCGATGTAGGGGTGCACATCTTCCACATCGATGCTTACGACATTATCGCCGACGGAGGAGCCGGGGACACCAAAACCGAAGCTTTCCTCCGGGCCCGCGTGGACCGCGCGTTATCGTGCGGAAATGAGACTTGCGTCCTCCTGATAACCCACATCGAAGCACTCACCGCCGGACGAATGGGCGAGGTATTGAAGGACATCGTGTCAGACATGAAGATCGTAGTGGCAACAACCACGGAAGTCGATAAGCTCTCCGACACAGTCCGCAATGTCTTCACACACGAAATCGAAGTCGGAGCACCAGATGAGAAAGAGCGTGCAGCCCTCCTCTCCGCCATCGTCGACGAGAAAAAGATACGCCTTGCAGAGGACGTCGACCTTTCCGCCATTGCAGTCAAGACCGCTGCTCTAGTGGCAGGAGACCTAGCAGATGTTCTCGACCGCGCCGTAGCCACCTCCAAATCCCGCGTCGCAGCACTCGCAAAGCGTCTCCGCAAGTCCTCCCCCGCAACCCTCTACGACCCTCCCACCGTCGCCGATCTCCAACTCGCAGGCGGGGACACCGTCACCTCCATCTGCCGCACGGACTTCGATGTTGCTGTCGAAGCCGCCCGCCGCAACTTCTCCGACTCCATCGGCGCCCCGCGAATCCCAAACGTAAGCTGGGACGACGTCGGCGGTCTTTCCAACGTAAAACACGCAGTAATGGAAACAATCCAGCTCCCCCTCGAGCGGCCAGAGCTTTTCGCAAAGGGCATGAAAAAGCGCTCAGGAATCCTCTTCTACGGTCCCCCCGGAACAGGAAAAACCCTCCTCGCAAAAGCAATCGCCACAGAATTCTCCCTAAACTTCTTCTCCATCAAGGGTCCAGAGCTACTAAACATGTACATTGGAGAATCTGAAGCAAATGTTCGTCGTGTCTTCCAGCGCGCCCGCGATGCCCGCCCCTGCGTCGTTTTCTTCGACGAACTGGACTCCGTCGCCCCAAAGCGCGGGAATCAAGGCGACTCCGGCGGTGTGATGGACCGTATCGTCTCCCAGCTCCTCGCAGAACTCGACGGTATGAGCGAAGGGAAAGAAGGTGCAGGAGGAGTGTTTGTGATTGGCGCGACCAACCGTCCCGACCTCCTCGACCCAGCACTTCTCCGTCCCGGCCGCTTCGACAAAATGCTCTACCTTGGTGTCTCTGACACCCACGAGAAGCAACTAACAATCCTCGAAGCCCTAACCCGAAAATTCACCATCTCCGACGAATGCGACCTCTCAAAAGTCGCTGAGACCCTACCGTTCACTTACACCGGTGCCGACCTATATGCATTATGCTCTGATGCGATGTTGAAAGCGATAACACGACAGGCAATGCACGTGGACCGGGAGATCCAGGAGCTGGAGAAACAAGGCGGTGGGAAAGTCACTACCGCCTGGTTCTTCGATAATGCCGCGACCGAAGCGGATATTAGCGTTGTTGTTTCCATGCGGGATTTTGACGAGGCCAGGAGAGAACTCGTCGGCAGTGTTAGGTGCCGTACCCCCCCCCCTTTCCCAACCCATATGTGGTAATCTAATGGGAGATTTAGTGCAAAGGAATTGGAACATTACCAGCGCGTGCGTGCACAGTTTGAGCAGCCGGAGGCTACGACCGACGACGACGAAGAGGAGGGGAAGGGCAAGGGGAAGGGGAAGGGGAAGGGAAAGGGGAAGGCTGTGATGTTGCATCCCGAAGTCCCCGTAAATGGATGGGAGGACACCGCAGGGAACGACGAGGAAGATCTATACGGCGAGTAATGATTGCATAGATAGATTGAACCTGTACCTGTTGTACCTGTAGATGATTGCATGCATGGGCGGCGGGGAACGGGTTAGCGGGACGGTCCGGGGATAACCTATACTACCGACATGAAATTTTTTTAAACACACTATCTACTCTACAGTCTTGCAGAAGAATTTAGAAACCCGCATTGCAAGATATATTACACACCTCATCCCAACCGCAGCGAGCGCCAATACCAACCATGTGCACACCACGTTTCTGTTGCTTGTTGCTCCTTTGGCTGTCACACCACGTGCGTGCCAAACTAACCACCTAGCCTAGTGTACCTACCGACCTTGCCACGCGGCCGGCCCGCCGTGTCAGGTAATGTAGGGAAATTCAATGTAAAACGTGGAAACACCCTTGGTTTGGCGACATCCCGTTCATTTGTCGGGCAGAGCATCAAAGAGAAAAAAAAAGGGCAGATTTTTTTTTATCCCCCCGACAGTTTCCACAGCAATATAAATACATACAACAATTGCTCGATACCTATGAATTCCGCTTACTTCCTCTTTCTCTTCTGTCAACACAAGAAAACACAGCAGCTAGGTAGCAGTAAAGAATCCAAACCTCCATCCACACACCCACACGCACCCAACGTCAAAAACAACCCTCCGTTTCCCGTGAACATCCATCCCTACTTATCCCTCCTAAACGCACAAATGAAAAAAAAGAATGAAGATCGAAGAATGAAGATCCATGACGGGGCGAATGATGTTCAAGCTTAAGCCGCAAAAAACCCCCAAAAGCACGCACGCCAGCGCAACCTGTAAACCCCCCAAAAAACCAGCCAACCCAGTTCAACAGACCAAATAACAAAATAGACAACAACCAACCATTCCGATAACAAAAAAAACACACAAACCGGGAAGTTAAGAAGAAATCCAGCCACAAAGGTTTACTACTAAATGGAAAAAAAGGTGAGTAAGCAAAGAAGCCTTTTTAGATATGATTAAGCCCCCCCCCCCCCCCCCCCCCACATACCCCA
>Ga0307514_10000398_pt1 | contig 98364 bp, 101 predicted proteins | sample 16_EM_MG_FD_203088 | JGI IMG/M metagenome (GOLD analysis project Ga0307514, IMG submission 203088) | Populus trichocarpa ectomycorrhiza microbial communities from riparian zone in the Pacific Northwest, United States - 16_EM | ecosystem: Host-associated > Plants > Roots > Unclassified | place... | reverse complement strand
TATACTCACCGCCTCCATCAGTACGAAATCGCTTCACTTGCTTGCCCGACTCCTTTTCTCTAAGAGCCTTCCATTCTTTGAATTTCTCAAGGGCTTCCGACTTGTACTTCAATATGTACTCATCCGTATGCCTCGTGGCGTCGTCGATGAAGAGCAGCATATATCGACCTCCTCCGATGGCTGTTTCCAGGGGACCGCATATGTCTGAGTGCACGAGCTGCAGAGGCTCAGTGGCACGGGAGGTGGTGGGAGTAAAGGGCTTTCGAGCTAATTTGCACTTGATGCAGCTCTCGCAATCGCACTTCCCGGTCATCTTCGGAGCGTCGGTAATCGTCGGCAATATCTCCAAGGCCTTTAGACTGACCTGTGCCAGGCGGCGGTGCCATAACATCCGCTTCTCTGCATCGTGCCGAGATGCATGCCCAGTCGTCTTAAGTGCCAGCAGGCAGCTGTCGTCGATATCGGTGTATTCAGTCGATTCCCGTTCCAGAACGCGATCCAGAATGAAGAGCCCATCGACCTGAGGTGCAGTGGCAATCAACTTGCCTTGGCAATTGTAGAGGTTGAGACCGTAGTGATTCACCGGTTCGACTTTGACATCCTTGTCCATTATCTGAGACTGTGAGATACGATTGAACGACCCCGGCAAATGCACCACTTCTTGGAGTATGATCGTTTCCGTCTTTCCATCTGGCAGCTGGCAAGTCAACCTAACACTTCCATATCCTGAGGCAAACGATGTGACCCCATTGTATCCCTTCACCTTCTTCGTATTCGGAGGATATTCGGTGTAGGTGATGAATATTGATCGATGGCCGGAGATGTGAGTCGTGCATCCGCAATCGATGAACCAATCGCTGGATGAAGCACTTGAGCTGGCCACCATCCAATAGTTCTCGATCGAAGTGGTGAGAGTCGAAGTAGCCGATGCTTCAGTTGATGCTTTTGCTGCAGTATTGGCAGCCTTGGGAGGATCGCCGCGCTGCTTGCTCAAGCAGTTCTCGGTGGTGTGCCCTCGCCGATGGCAATGAAAGCACTTCCGGAAATCCTTCTCTTTGTCTCCCTTATTATCTCTCTTATCATCTCTCTTATCCCTCCTTGGACTTTTGCCCCCTTTACCGGCTTTACCGCCATTACTACCACCTTTCTTTGCAAAGAGCAGAGCTTCTAGAGCGAGCCCTTTCTCTCTCTTGATTGCAGCTTCCTTTTCGACGAGCTTGGTGACGATCTCATCGGGCGTGGCGGTCATCGTGGCGTTTTTGTCCATCATCAGCTCCAGGAAGACTTTCCACTCGTCGTTCCTTGGGATCCCGCGAAGGAGGTAGAAGATGGGTTCCTGCTCACTCATCTTGGCGATTGTCTTTGCATTCGCATCGGCATCAGTGTCGGTGGTCGTTGGCCCAGCGCAGAGATTGTAATCCTTCACTTTCCGATCAATCCGCGATGCGTAATTGTCGACATCTCCGCAGTCCTGTAGTTTGATGCTCCAAAGGTCTTCCCTAATCTCGAAGATGTTGAGCTTCAACTTTGACTTGTAGGCTGATGCTAGCTTTTCCCAAAGCGTCTTCGCATCGTCGACGACCGTATATTCCGCCTGTATCCTCGGTTCCATGCCGAGTAGGATAGTCGATCTGGCAACACCGTGGCGATTCATCCAGTCTTTGAAAGCGGCCTTCTCTGTAGCGGTCGCGTTTGCTGCTGGCTCTTCCGGCTTGTCGTCGTATCCTTTGATGATACCATACACTTGCTTCTGTTCGAGAAGTAGGGCCATCTCGGTAGCCCATTGTGCATAGTTCGTGCCATTGAACTTGGTGATTGTGATCGTCGTCGAACTCATCTCGCACGATCCTAATCTTGTATCGCAATCGTCAGTTATCGTAGTCTCTCAGACTGTATGTACGGGTGACGTTCAGCAGCCGCCGTCAGAAATACGGCGGGGTGCGGGGTAATTGCTTAGCTTGTGGAGACGCTTCTCCGTGACGATGTTGACTTCCACTCGACAAACGAAAATGGAAGTAATTGATCGTTGGTTCCCTTTTTAAACGCAAGGGCTCATAACCTTTTGTACGGTGGCGTGTGCTCGAGTAGTCGAGTGTGCGCGGGCGTATGCGAAGGTGTGTCTATTGTATCGTGTAACAAGACATGTCGCATCGACATAAGGACGATCGATGACTAATGGTGCTAGCTACAAAAGAGGCAAGTTACATCATAGTCCTTGGCATAGTGATATCCGTACTCCCAATCAGCTCAACAAATACCATATCTCGGGAGCGGTGAAGCGTCCTGGCCAATGGATCGTATATGAAGTACTGCTTAGTCGATATGCTGTACCCAACAAATATGCTGGGAGTGGCTCTGTAATCCAGCTACTGTCATTTCTCTTTCGGAACGTGGACGAAAGCCAAGCATCTGAACACACGGAGATGCTTCAAAGATGGCTTCCTCCCATGCCAGGCCTCGTACGGAGTCTTGCCGACTACCGATCGCGTCGGAGAGCGGTTCTTGTGATAGACTGCCACCGAGACTGCAAACGCCCAGTACTTCTTCGAAACTCCGGCATCGTCCAACATGCATCGTATGCGTTTCATGATCGTGCGGTTCGCCTGTTCGACGACTCCATTAGACTGTGGAGTGTAGGGTGTAGTCGTTTCCTTTAAGATCCCTTCTGATTTTAGGTATTCTGCGAAATTCTTGGAGGTGTACTCACCACCTTCATCTGTACGAAATCACTTCACTTGCTTGCTCGACTCCTTTTCTCTAAAAGCCTTCGATTCTTTGAATTTCTGAAGGCTTTCCGACTTGTACTTCAATATGTACTCATCCATATGCCTCGTGGAATAGTCGATGAAGAGCAGCATATATCGACCTCCTCTGATGGCTGTATCCAGGGGACCGCATATGTCCGAGTGCACAAGCTGCAGAGGCCCAGTGGCACGGGAGGTCGTGGGAGTGAAGGGCTTTGAAGCTCATTTGGACTTGATGCAGCTCTCGCAATCGCACTTCCCGGTCATCTTTGGAGCGTCAGTGATTGTCGGCAAGATCTCCAAGGTCTTTAGACCGACGTGTGCCAGCCAGCGGTGCCAAATCATCCGCTTCTCTGCATTGCGCCGAGATGCATGCCCAGTCATTGTAAGTGCCAGCGTGCAGCTGTCATTGTCGATATCGGTATATTCGGCCGATTCCGTAGCGCGATCCAGAACGAGGAGACCATCGACCTGAGGTGCATTGGCAATCAACTTGCCATGGCAATTGTAGAGGTTGACACCGTAGTGATTTACCGGTTCGACTTTGACATCCTTGTCGATGATCTGACACTGTGAGATGAGGTTGAACGACCCCGGCAAATGCACCACTTCTTGGAGTATGATCGTTTCGGTCTTTCCATCTGGCAGCTGGCAAGTCAACCTAACACTTCCATATCCGGATGCAAATGATGTGACCCCATGGTATCCCTTCACCTTCTTCGTAGTCGGAGGATATTCGGTGTAGGTGATGAACATTGATCGACTGCCGGAGATGTGAGTCGTGCATCCGCAATCGATGAATCAATCACTGGATGAAGCATTTGAGCTGGCCACCATCCAATAGTTCTCGATCGACCTGGTGAGAGTCGAAGTAGCCGAGGCTTCAGTTGATGCTTTTGCTGCAGTATCAGGAGACTTTGGAGGATCACCGCGCTGCTTGCTGAGGCAGTGCTCAGTGGTGTACCCTCGCCGCTGGCAATGAAAGCACTTGCGGCAATCCTTCTCTTTGTCTCCCTTATTATCTCTCTTATCATCTCTTTTATCTGTCCTTGGACTTCTGTCGCCTTTACCGGCTTTACCGCCATTACCACCACCACCTTTGCCACCCTTCTTTGCAAAGAGCAGAGCTTCTGGAGCGAGCCCAGTCTCTCTCTTGATTGCAGCTTCCTTTTCGACGAGCTTGGTGACGATCTCATCCCGCGTGGTGGTCATCGTGGCGTTTTTGTCCATCATGAGCTCCAGGATGACTTTCCACTTGTTGTTCCTTGGGATCCCGTGAAGGAGGTAGAACATGTGTTCCTGCTGGCTCATCTTGGCAATTGTCTTAGCAGTGTCCGTATCAGTGTCAGTGGTCGATGACCCAGCGCAGAGATTGTAATCCTTGACTTTCCGATCGATCCGCGATGCGTAATTGTCCACATCTCCGTAGTCTTGTAGCTTGATGCTCCAAAGGTCTTCCCTAATCTTGAAGATGTTGAGCTTTAGCTTTGACTTGTAGGCTGATGCTAGCTTCTCCCAAAGCGTCTTTGCATCCTCGACGACCGTATATTCCGCTTGTATCCTCGGCTCCATGCCGAGCAGGATAGTCGATCTGGCAACACCATGGCGATTTATCCAGTCTTTGAAAGCGGCCTTCTCTGTAGCGGTCGCGTCTGCTGCTGGCTCTTCCGGCTTGTTGTCGTATCCTTTGATGATACCATATACTTGCTTCTGCTCGAGAAGTAGTGCCATCTCGGTTGCCCATTGTGCATAGTTCGTGCCATTGAACTTGGTGATTGTGATCGTCGTCGGACTCATCTTGCACGATCCTAATCTTGTATCGCAATCGTCAGTTATCGTAGTCTCCCAGACTGTGCGGGTAATGTCCTGCAGCCGCCGGCAGATATACGGCGGGGTGCGGGGTAATTGCTTCCCTTGTTGAGACGCTTCTCCGTGACGATGTTGACCTTCACTCGACAAACGAAAATGGAAGTGCTGATCATCGGTGCCTTTTTTAAAGGCAAGGGCTCATAACTTGTTGTACGGTGGCGTGTGCTCGAGTAGTCAAACTTGCGCGGGTGTATGCGAAGGTGTGTCTATTGTATCGTGTAATGAGACATGTCGCATCGACATAAGGTCGATCAATGACTAATGGTGCTAACTACAAAAGAGGCAAGTTACATCATAGTTCTTGGCACAGTGATATCCGTACTTCCAATCAGCTCAACATGTTCTCAATAGCCGGAGTGGAGGTGTTTCATATCGGACGAAACAGAGATGTCTTTTATGGCCGGAGATGTTGATGTCTGGTCTGACCAGAGATGGTGATATCTCATATGGCTGGAGACAACTGTTGAGTCTAATCAGGGTTGATGGCATTCTGCTGTACATGCACTCTGATATATATTGGCCTTGTGGCAGTCGTAAATAGAATGCCATTTAGCCTTCCGCAATCCATACATTTCAACAGTCTGAATCAAAATTTCAATGCTCCAAACATAATCTCCTTCAGCTGCTGGTTCCTGTGTGTGGGGACGGATTTGAGTGCGGTCATCACGTGGGTTGGTTTAGGGTTGTGCGCGGCGGAGCCGCATCACTTTAGTTCTTGTGTACGTGTCAATTAGACTTAGCGAGAGTCAGTGAGTTTAGGTCAATAGAGAGATTCAGGACACCGTACAACAGGTTATGAGCCCGGGCACTTCGCTGATTTGACGAACTCGACTCGAATTGCGGCATCATCGACACGGTCTCGGAGGAGTAGCGAAAGACTCGACGCGTGTACGGACGACAAGATGGCCGAATCGACAGCGATCTCGATTAAGAAGTTTGATGGAACGGACTACAAGAGCTGGAGTTTGGAAGTTGAAATACTCTTGGAGCAGAAGCAGGTTCTCGGCATTGTCGACGGTACAGAGGAAGCACCGGATGCGAAGAATGCGAAGGACGCGACTGAGTTTAAAGCATGGAAGAAGCAGCACGGAATCGCGCGGTCGACTATTCTCCTCGCGATGGAGAGGTCATTGCAGCAGCAGTATGGCGTTCAGAAAGACGCAAAGGCGCTGTGGGATCAGTTGAAGGAGGACTACAAGTCGAAGGTGAAGCTCAATGTGTGGGCTTTGCGAGATGAGATGTCAGCTGTGAAGTTGAGAGATTGCGAGAATGTGCAGGAATACGCATCGAAGATCCAGGGGTATGTGAACGATTTCAACCTCTGTGCCGACTCAGACAGTTCGACCGGTACGATGCCAAAGAGCGAGCACAGCTACTACCTGATGCAGGGTGTACCGAAGGATGATGATTGGAGGTTTTTCACCCAGTTGATGTACGACAAGATCGACACCCTGGCCGACAAACCGGAGGAGATTGTCACGAAGATGAAAGCCCACGAAGCGCGGTTACAGAAGGACGACGATTCGGAGGTGGCAGCCATGTTCTCAAAGTTGCGGACGAAGAGTGAGAAGCGGAATTCAAAGCACTCTCGGAAGTCCCGTGGTAGTGGCAGTGAGAGCGATGGTAGTAGTTCGGAGAGTGAGAAGCATGCGAGTCGCCGCACCAATTGGAGGGATACTCAGGAGTGCTACAGATGCCATAAGAAAGGGCACATTGCACAGTATTGTCCAAGCACTGCACCGGTGAAGAGCGGAGCACCGACAGAGACAGCCGCAGCCGCAGCCGCAGCCGCAGCGGCAACGACGATGACGACGACATCAATTGAGAACTATTGGATGACAGTTACGAACGGAAAGAGCCCATCGAAGGAGAGCTGGTACTTGGATTGTGCCACCACTACTCACATTTGCGGAGATCGGCGAAAGTTCGAACGGTACACTGAGTATACCAAGAGAGAAGAGCGGGAGATCCGCGATTTTGCTGGAAGAGTAGCAGGTAAAGCCATCGGGCATGGAGATGTACGGTTGAGGCTTCGGTTGCCTGGAGGCCGTAGGAATGAGGTTGTTGTGAGAAATGTCTTGCATGTCGAAGGAGCACACAACTCGCTGTCACAATCGCGGCTTATGGATCGGGGATTGCGGATTGTCCCAGTCAATGGCTACGGAATCAAGATATACGACAAATCGCCGGCAGAGGACAGTGCTCGAGGTCAAGGTCGAGGTCGAGGTCGAGGGCGAGGTCGAGGAAATCTTGTGGGCGTGGCACGCCAGTTTGGAGGGTTATTCCGGCTGGATGTGAAGTTTGCAGGAAAGAGATATCGAGCGAGAGGATGATTGCACCGGAGGAGCTTCGGAGGAGCTCCAGGCACGGTTGATTGTTTCGAAGGAATTCTGGGCTTGATTGTTTGGGAGGAGCTTCAGGCAAGCTCTATCTTTGTTTTCTTTGGAGTTTAGCACTACGGTCGTGATATCGCCCTGGAGGAGTGTGGGGACGGATTTGAGTGCGGTCATCACGTGGGTTGGTTTAGGGTTGTGCACGGCGGAGCCGCATCACTTTAGTTCTTGTGTACGTGTCAATTAGACTTAGCGAGAGTCAGTGAGTTTAGGTCAATAGAGAGATTCAGGACACCGTACAACACTGTGGCCATGCCGCATCCTCCAGTACTGGACTATAAAGCCATGTCAGATTCTCTGATGGCACCGGACTGTCCACTACCACCTTGTTCAACAATCTCAACCAGCTGAGTCAGTTTATGGAGTCGATGGCCCCTGCCATTGCGAAGAAGACATGTCAATTCAACTCCCTACAACCATGATTACCCTAGTCTTTGGAGGAGTGCATGCTACCAAGTGGAAGGGAGCATATGAAAGCCTCTCATATCATGCAAGAACTAACCCGGCAGTCAATGAGATGATTAAAATCTTCTGGTCCTACTGTGCAGACACGATCCAGGACATAATCCAGATGATGAATGGATACTTGAGCAGGGTCTGAAAGCTGCTGATAGATGTTTCCAAAGACACTTTCCACCATGCTGAGAGAGGATTTGAGATAGATACAAGAATGTAATCGGAGTGACTATGTAAGAACCAGCTGGAACATGGGAATGTCAGACTGACAATCTGCATGCTCATCTATAAAATCATAAGCCACATTATGATCACCAGGAGAGGCTTCCCCGAGTACTGCTGGGTTGAAATGTTCGTATGAGCGCTTTCACAACACTTGACCGTGAAAGCTGTGATGAAACTTTAGCTAGATTCCAGAAACCACTTCACATTCAAGTACATTGAATTCTGAACACTTGGCATTTGCAAATGTGTGACTGCCAATGCCGTTGCTTTCCTGGAGTCAGAAGATGCATCTATGCTGCCAGGAGACTCTCCTGCTGCAATCCCAGCAGCAGTGTCTTTCCCACAAATACCAGGAATAGCCAACCATCCATCCAATCCTAGCAAATGAAGCCTGGCCCCAGCGCAAGCCACAGAGGATGTCCCCATTGCCAATGCAGAAAATACATTTGACATGAAGAGGGAAAAAATGATGAAGACCATCACAGTGTAGATCTGCCGGATGGACAAAGCAATCATGAACGGTTATGGATGCTACTTGGCTGCCGGGGTGTCTGCTATTACAGCTGAATATCAACCTCTGAATGCACACAACAACATCACACAACTGTCAGACCAATCCTGGCGCATAGGGAAGGATACGTTGACTGATAGTGCAACTGGCCAATTAGTGATGCATGTATTGACTTGCCTAGTCATCTATCTGACAACAACACAAGAAGTAGAGTGACTGCGGTTCCGCCACTCAACCCGAACCCCACGCCACGTGATGACCACACTCGAAACCCACCCTACAGCAACTGAATGTATCCACGGAACTCACTGAATACTGACCAGTACTCAATTCACTTCAGTATCAACAGAATGGATTATGACACTGAATTTATTGCTAAAAGCTGCGACGCATCCACACCTTCTGTCCCAACCTGCCCACTGATTTGGAACAGGATATAGTCCATCTCAGTTGTTGGGGAAGACTAACCTGAGAACAAACAGCTGGAAATGTAGGGGTGATATCCTACCATCGACCGGGGACATGAATTATGTGATTTTTATGTGAACCTGAGGGATACCACTCGACATGGGCAGCATGGCAGAAGTGTACCTGCGACGGCTGCATTACAGCCACCTAAGCTGCAGCTTGTTTCAAGGGCTCAGTTAATTCAAAACGCCGGTGCTCAAGTGACTGACATTTGCAACGGGGTTTTACAACAGCTGTTCCACCTTAACTGGCGCTAAACTGGACAGAGTCCATGTTAGCAATGAGACAAGGTCGACAGTGCTGAAGACCATATCAAGGGATTATGTGACAATGCAAATAAGGAAGATGAGGGGCAAGGTGGAAGCAGTGCAAAGACAAGAAAGAAAATGAAATGGAGACGAAGAGAGATCTGTGTTAAGACAAAGAATAGACAGAAAAAAGATCAGCTGTGGCATGTATGCAGAGAGAACATGCCTTTGTGGATGAGATATGATACAGGATGGATGAGGTAACCATGCGTGATGACAAGTGAGTGTGTATTAAGGAAGAGAGTCAGGTAGTTTCAACATGAGCTAGTGGTCAGAAACTGCAAATCAGCAGGATGCTGGCAGCAGTCATTTCGCCACTGGCCAAGGCAAACTGTATGGAAAGTACAACTACAAAGTCCATGGTAGGTCTGAAAATGCCACCAAAGAAAGCGCTGGGTCTACATACTGTGAACAACGAATTTGTCAGACTGAGCCAAACATATTACACTATCCTTGCCCATGAAAGTTGGAAGTCTGACCAATTGCCTATTGGACTACGGCCAAAGGCCAAAACAATCTCTGTTCTCAACGACTTATGAGTCGCTGCCAGGAAACTGCTCACTCAGACCGAAATGGAAATTGCCACCTTCTCTGACATTGTCAGGTTTATGGATCCCATCAGATATACTGAATTCTCGTATGCCAGGGCCTGTCTGATTCTTCTTGGATTGATGTTTGTGTATATGCATTTCATTCTCATTGATGAGAGATCTGAGATTAGTGAAATGAGTGTACAAGGTGCCAGAGAACTAAACTGTGGGAAGAGACATGCCGATTGGAGGATGATTCTTGCCAATGGCAATTTGTCTAACTTGACAGAGATGGCAGCACCCTTGCCACTTCATGTCAATGGTATCATCATTCCCATGTCTATCTTCTTTGAAAAATCCAGCTCATAGCAACGTATCTTGTGCAGCGCCCGGAAATGGTGTTAGCAATAGTTCTGCCCTGTGGTTTCGGGTCCGGGTCAGGGTCAGAATCAAACGGTTTTCAAATTGGCAGTTTGGTTTGTCAATACAGCTAAACGGACAATTCTGGCACTGTTAACGGGAAATCTTCCGACCTGGGTGAATTGGTTGGGTTGTCAGTTGGTCGTCCAGTGGATCCATCTATAGATTGATATAATGCTTTTGCTTTTGCTGTTTGACAAAAGATTCATATCAAAATCAGGTATTCAATATTCAGTAATCACTATTGGATGTTTTGAATTTTGCAATATTGATTATTTTGGAAACCATGCTTTTCCTGTTATGTTTTGTATCTCTGCCTAGAATGGTGGTCAATAGTTCTGTGATGAGCTCAAACATCCATGCAATCCCGTGAGTACCCAATATGCAAGACCAAACATCATTGATGCTCCGATTACGTTCCCTTTCATGATATGGTAACCAAGATATCATGCACCGTCTGGGCTGAAAAGGCGGCCATCACTCCATATATTAATTACCGCCACACAACGACACTTAGATAACCCAAGTTGGAAGACCAACAATCATTGACATGCCATTGGCACTGAATCTCAGGATGGGGCAGGAAGCATATTGCTTTTGTTTTTATCTCTAAAGGTGGCCAATACATCATTCATGGATGTTTACACCCAGTCACCAGTTAGATTACCTAAGATGCAAAGCCAAAAATTGTTGACACTCCATGGAAGCTCAATTCCAGAATGGGGCAGTGACTGTGTCTCACTGATTTTTGTTTATAATGGCTACCAATATGTTAGTTATGTATAACAGCAACCAAATCAATTTTCAATTACTTTACTTACAAGACCAAAAATTGTTCACACTCTGTTGTGGCTCATCTTCAGAATGAGGATGTGACCATGTCACTTTCTCTTTACCTATTGAGGCTGCCAATACGTTGGTTATGCATGACAGCAACCAAATCAATCTTCAACTAAATCATGTGTAAGGCCAAAAATGGTTGACACTTATTTTCGTAATGTGGCAGTAACCATGTCGCATTCTCCTCTGCTTATACCAGCTGCCAATGCAGTGGTTATGCATAACAGTGACAAAATCAATTGTCAATTACCTTACTTATGAGACCAACAATCATTGACACTCCATGGACACTCATTTTCAGAATTTGGCAGTGACTGTATCATATTATATATTGCTTCCAAAGGCCGCCAATCTGGTGCTTCTGTATAACAGCTACGAAATCACATTTCCGTTACCATATCTACAAGACTATATATTGTTGACACTGCATCGACGCTCACTTTAAGGTATTATCTTGTTAATATCTGCTGCCATCAAGATCTGTATACATGATTATTTGAACTTATTGGTTGCCTGCCTGCCCGTTTGAGACTCAGCCCCTTGCCAATGTGGACCTCGTTTATTTTCTCACACTGTTCGCAATTATTGAATTAGAATGTATATATCTTGCTCAATTATGCACTTTGGCTGCTATACATCTGTTTATCAACCAATATTTACATGTGACTGCTTACTATTCTCCCATAATATCTCTCTAAGTGACATTCTCAGTCAAGCAATATATACAATCTTATATAATTGTATTGACCAATTCTGTGCTACTTTTTGGTATTTCCCTTATTTCTCCTCATGTCAATTGCATTGATGGTCATCGACACCTTTTCACCCTGTTTGTGTCTCCTCCATGTTGGCCGACTCAATCCGGGAACAATTGGTGCAGCATTCACATCCTGCTTTTCTGGGCTTTCTGCATCTTGTATGGCTCTGTCTAATTTTACATTCAATTCATTGTCTGCCTCCCAGTAATCTTCCATCACATTGGAATTATCCAAGTCACCAATCCAGTTAAGCAAATTTTTTGTGTTGCAAATAATTCATCAGCAAAGATACTGGTTTCCGTCAGAAACACCTGGGTGTCCCGGTCGGCTCTGACAGCTGTGGCGTAACCTCCTACCCACTGACGGAGAAATAGACGCTTCCCTTCACCCAGGCAACTGTTCAAGTGGCATATGCACCTCATTAAGTTTGCACCCGGAAGGTGGTGACGTATACGCACAATCAGAATGACAGGTGTGTTACACTCTTCGCAGGCGCTGCAGTTATGCTATAGCAGTTTATGCAATGCCTGGCGATGTTTATGCCTTTCTGCGGCCGAGTGACACATTTTACCTCTCCGCTATTGCTATTTATCAGATGCCGCACTATCCCCATATATGTTTAACTTTGAGATGTTGTCACCTATTACAATACAGTCTTCGCATTGGACACATCGCTTGCCATTGCATTTGCTTCGCAATTATCATATTTTACAGGCCAGATGTATACTGTCCAATCTTCACAATCTCTAGTAATACGCCCTCAGTCCTCCGCATGCTGTGTTGATCCATCGTCAGCTTGCAATGCTTCTTCCTTCTCATCCACATCGTCGCCATCCCCTCCCTCATACCCGTCGACATTACTAGTTCCCATGTCAAATCTAATATGCCCTCAGTCCTCTACATTCTATGTTAATCCATCATGGGCCTGCGATGCTTCTTCCTCCTCATCTGCATCTGCATCGTTGCCAGGCTTTCCCTCATACCGGTCGACATCACAGGTTCACAGGTTAAACGTCTCGAGTTTAGTTGTGGCCCATTGTTGCCGGGCTGTGGTGGGTATGGTATCACGGTCGTCGCTTTTGCCACCTTCATCTTCGTAATCCCCGCTGTTCGCTGAAATCCCGAAATGCAGTTATTCATCCGTCGAATTGTTGTCGATTGGGATGTTTTAGTCAGTGCTTGCGATCTCAGGTTCTACAAGCGCCACTTCGGAGGTCAAATTGGGATGACGAATAGCATCGTCAACACGTGCTGCTTTCACGCTGATGACCACGGCAGGCATTGGGTTCTCTGCCTGTCGGATCTGATACTTGACTGTAGCAAAAGTGTTTTTATACACTCTCTGTTGGTAGGTCTTCGGTAGTGTGTTCCAGGTATTCATCAAGAATGTATATGTGTCTGCAATGCCAGCCAAGGTTGACAACTTGCGAACCGTTGCAGCGCAGCAGGATGTGATGTAACCACCGTAATTCTTGTAGTTGAAGTAGTTCGAGCGATCAGGTCTGTCTGCTTTCAGCTTTGACCTGGAAGCTTTGAGATGAACACCTTTGTTCTTTTCCCACTCCAGGAGAGCATTGTGCAACGTGGTGCAGGTAAACATGATCAGTGGCGAGGATATCTCACCGTCCTTGTCATCAAACATGGAATTTGAAAATTCGGCAGCATACTTACCATGGTTATTCGCCCGATGATACAATGTGATGTATATAATCCGTGGGATTGCTTCCGCCAGGAAAGAAAGTGGATGCTAGCCATTCCTTAGCAGCTTTCGACTCTCTCTTCATTGGACTTGGACTGTGTACACCACCTTCCACACGCTCTGCTACAGGAAAACAATACTTATTCTCTGCAAGATGGGATTCAATGAATTCCAAATACTCTGCGGCAGATTCCAAGCGGTGGAGATCATAAATATCTTCTATGTTGTCCCTTACTGATTGAATGAAATAGGATTTAACCTTATCGACTTGTGCTCGAGCCTGGTACTGGTTTGAGCATGCAATATCCAACGTGGTCCATTGCTTCAGCATACCTCTTTGAAGATCTCTTTTGTGTGTGCCTTAAATGCTATGGACCAAATGTTGTTTTGCTGCATAGCGGTGTTACAGTACGTCTCTATTATCTGACACTGTAGGGCTGCAGCTAATGCTTTCGCAACGCATCGCGTTGCATAACTTACCATCTCCAAGTAGCTTGCACTTATAAATGGCCATCTGTTCCACATATTGAGCTCCAGGATTCTGCCCGTTATAAATACAAGACGCGCCATGCCTGAGTCACCAAATCAATGGATGCTGCAACCGCTTGAGACAATTGCTCGAGGTGTAGACACCGCCTGTGGTTGGATTTGCCACTGCCTCTGTCTCTGATTCATTTTTGTAGCTCGCGTTCGCAGTGGATTTGTACTGATTAAGCGGGCTTCTGGATTAGGGATGGGGGTAGGCAGGTCTTCAAGACAGCTGAGAGTAGTGGGAGTGCTAGCAATGTGGGATGTGGGGCTGGATACAATGCGACGGGTTGAGTCTGTCTGTATGGTTCCTCTCGGTGCTGGTGTGCTACGACTGCAGGTACCCGGCGTGGAGGTTATAGTATTTATTGACAGTCACAGTGTAGCGGACGGGATGGATGTCACGTGTTGAGTGATATCTGCAACGCGAGAATTGTTCAGCGAAGATGAGGAGGTGCAGTTTTGACCTTGGATTGTAGAGGGTATGGGACTCCCTGCTTGAGACGAATCCCTCTCACCCGCTGGTACGGAAAAGCGTCTCTTAGCCAGCCGAAGTTGAGAATTCCCCGAAGGCCCCTGCTTTTGTTGATTCTGACAATTGGCAAGATTTCAAACATTTCACACAACTAGAGTCCTGTCAGCGTGAGGGCTTTGAAAAGGCATAGTCCAATATAGAGGTTTGACGTTAAGATGGTAGGAAGAATTTCCTCTGGATGCAAATGCAACAGCAGGCAAGGTAGACTCCTATTTGAGCGACCATGGAGGGATTGGACAATAAAGAGAGGCGCAGTGTAGACCGCACTAGACACAAAACCCTGACAATTCTCGGGGACGAGATCCTTCGAAAAGCATTCAATTATGGGGTTAACTGCCATCTGGCTAAACTCAGAATAGAAATTCACTGTTATAGCAACATTTGAAGGTTTCTTTGCACTGCTTGAAGTGTGTTGATGCCGTCATGGCACGATTATCATAGTATTACACTCATTCTTGGCACAATACTTCGAACCATCAATTGTGTATATCTTCAGCTTCCCGGTGGAAATCCCCCTTTGTCAGGGGTAAAAGCATCATGAAGCGAACAATGACGTATTCTCTCTCTTGTGACATCAGTAACGTGTGCTTGTTTCACCGATAGGCTTTGGTAGCCGTGTTAGATGGTTGCACAGTTGGGACAACCTGAGAACTACTCAGTTTGCTCCGAGATGGACAAGGTCTGAGCAGTAAACGTGCTATGTGATGCCTAAGCAACGGCTGGTATACTGACCTCACAGCGAATACTAAGTCTTGTCTCCAGGCTCCGCATTCATGAGGTGCCTGGTGGTTGTCCAAGATGAAGGCTGGGCTGTTTTGTGTTCATTAACCAACAAAACAAGTTGAACCAATAATTCGCAAGAACTCGAGTATTTATACCCCTTGTTCCCGCCTCCGCCTCCTTTGTCTTTTCCTCCCGTATTTGAATACACCACCAGCATCTTGAACTCTCTCAACATCACGTGACTTGAACAAACAACGCCTCTCGTTCCAAAACACACTCATTAACCTACACAACTTTGTACGTTCCCTCTGAGCTTCCTTCCGCTACATGCAACTGTATCATAATGCTAATGCATCTGATGTAAATTCATTTTGATCTCTCAGTGATGGCACCAAAGGGCAGGTGCAAAGCAAAATGGAAGCCAACTGCTTCGGCAAAAATGCCGACATCGGTTCTAAATCGACGCCTGTCATTCGATCGAGACCACACAAGGGAATTGATCTCGGAACAGATCCGAGGACTCATACAGATATACAATGTTTGTGGCGTCAAGGATGAGATGGCATGGGACCTCTTTTATGACATATGCTCTGTTGAACCAGTCACGACTTGCCACTTTTCACATTTCCAGCTAATGTGGCCACACAGCAGGAGCAGGTGTTCGCCTTTCCTAGAGCGGTGGGGAGCCTCCTGCACATATATGGGTCAAATGTTTGACACAACCCGCGACCAAATGAACAATTGTAGGTGGGACAACCACCATTCCTTCGGGGATCGAGTCGATCGCTCCAATCTGCAGACAACCAGCTCAGGCAAGGTTGAATGCACTGCCGAGCGTTTCTCTTGGTACAGTAGCGATGGTCCCAGGGCAAAGATTGAGCCACCAAGCTGCCGGCAGTACAAGGTAGGTGACTTCCTGGCTGTTTGACCACTAAATCGGGATGGGATAATTGACAAGTATGATGATGATAAGAACGGGGCGGATCCTGGAGCGCCGAGCTGTAGAAGGAGCTGTCTTAGCGATGGCAATGACAATGATGACTGCGAGGCTGAGGAGAACATGCAGGGTGGTGAGAAAGGATCCGGGAAAGGGAAGAGTTCCAACGATGGCAAGGGGAAAGGGAAGGGGAAGGCAACGGAGGAAGGGAAGGGGAAGGGGAAGCGAAACGTTAAGCGGAAAGATATTCCTAAAAAAACCCCAGGCGTAGATGATATCTCTTGTGCTGTTGCTTTGCAGTTGCAGAAGGAAATGGTTGAGGCAGACTCGGCCATGGAGGGCTAACTAGCGCTGGTATATTTAGACCCAGAAGCATCGGCGGCCGTGTCTATTTCCTCAGATGATGATACCAACTCTACCGAGGAGTGGGACAGCGAATATGACTCAGAACATGATCCTGATGTGGATATGCACATGGAGGATGATGTGGATGCTCCGGACTGCGTTGATTTAGACAGCAATGTCGATTTGGAAAAGGACGGTGATGATGAAGAGGAGCAAGGTGAAGAGGAGAAAGATGCGGAGGAGGAGGATGAGAATAAGGAGGAGGATGGGGATGAGACTGATGGCAAAGAACCTCGGTTGATTGGCCAGGGAGAGATGGTAAATACATCGGCTGACGATGTTGACACCATGGTGGACAATCAGCCAATCGTTCTACCTGAGCAAGGCCAGGAAATGCATCGGCATACCCCGCGGCCCCAAAGTCCGGCGCCCACACCACCGCCACCAACCCCGGATCCTTGCCCACGACCATCAACTCCGGAGACTCATCCCCTCAGTGGGTTGGACCATTTGGTGCTTGTGACTCGGCCAAAAGCTCGCCCAGCAGTACCAACTTTGCGAGACGCTGAGGCAACTAGAAACACCTCGGATGTGGATGTGGATTGGCAGCTGCTGATCCAATCGGCAGGTGGCGACAGTCTCCCCGATGTCCCTCTCCCAGATATCACTCTGCCTGATATCCCTCTCCCTAATGTCACTCTCCCTGATATCCCTCTCCCCAATGTCCCTCTCCCTGGTATTCCTCTGCCCGATATCCCTGTCCCTGAGGCGCCTCTGGATGGCTCGGTAGGTGAGGAGTGAACCCGTCCTCACGCTGCAGAAGAGGCGATAGTTGTTGCATTATGGTTAGGGTTGGGTTCTTGTCTTGTTCATTTCCTTTGTTATAATCTGTTTATCTCAGTCATTGATTATTACACACGTCGCAAGGTTTTTGGATTGCACAGGGTTTATTTTATTTATGGATTTTGTATTGGTTTGATTTCATTGGTTTTATTTAATTGGTTTTATTTTATTCATAGTATTATGGGACATCGTGCATGCAGCATTTTTACAACTCCTGGCATGTAAGGAACCTCCTTGTGATGGAGTTAAGGCTCAATAAGTTAGCTGAAAGTATCCTGAGCTTACACACCAGGCTGATCAAGCCATGCACCAACTTTCGTCCCTTTCTGCAGTGTATACTCCACTCCTCACGTGGCATCGACCATACCAGACAAGACCCCTTTCCGTTGCCCCAGAGTTTCATGCCAAAAGAAGTTCACCTCATACAGTGGGCAACTTAAACATATCATATTACACCATCCAGAAAACCTTCATGTTCGCAATACGCCCCGACGCGTTGAACCCACTCAGCATCTTGAATTCAACGCTAACAAAGATTCAGTAGAAGACTTCGCTGGGTTTCCCTACCATGAATACGTTGAATACGTCGCAGACTCGGAGTATCAACCACCGCCACCTCCTCTGACGCAGACAGAAACATACACTGGCGCCGGCGCTCCGCTGAGCGATTACACTACTGCACTATGGGAACGTCACTCTCAGGGTTGCCTTGAGATGAACGTACAAAACAATCCCTACTACTCATTTGGGACGCATGTAGAGTACAAATAAATCGAGTGTGAGATCAAGAAGAAGGGTATGAAGATGTACTATGACAACATGCTGAAGGAAGAAATCACCGCTCTGCATTTCCAAACCTTAGAAAACGGGAATGCAGTCCAGAAGTACGTGGCTAGCATGCCAGATGATCAGGCTCTTGGGGAGTGGGAACTACACACTCTCGAGGATATGAGATGGAATGACAATCACCAATGCCTTATCAAATACTGGACTCAAGACATCATCAAAAGCATGAAATGGTTGATGCGGAAGCCAGCTTACACCGCGCAGCTCAGTTATGCCCCTCATCATTTCTTTGACATCGATACACCACCGAATCACCTATATATCGAAATGCACACTGTGGACTGGTGGTGGGACACACGGGTAAGGAGAGATACTTGAGGATCATAACGTGCTAATCGACATTTAGACAACGCTCAGAGTGGGAGATAAACAGGTTCACTTGATCTTCATGTCCGATGGAAAACATCTCTCAAATTCAACCGAGACAAGAAAGAGTTGCCTGTATATGTAACAAATGGTAATCTCTCTTCGAAGATCTACCAGATGCCCTCAACGCATAGAGCCATAATTGTCACTCTCCTACCGATTCCAATCACTTACCGCCATATTCCTCGGAAGCGGCTGTATGAGCAGCGACAAATAAACTGAGAGGTGCTGAACAAAGTACTCCAGCAGGTACTCCAATCAATCACCATTAAACAAAATCCCAGCACCACGAGTGGGTATTACAACGTTCTCTGTGCAGATGGCTACTTGAGGCGTTGCAAACCAGTTTTAGCAGCATAGCTTGCAGAATACCCAGAATATTGCGACCTACATCATCTTGAGCGACATGTCTGTTTTTGGTGCGAGTGTCCGGAGAACCAACTTGGAGATTATGTGCCTCCTGACACGCAACACCCCCAGCGGAATCACAGGCTATATAAAACGCTCAGCGATGCCAACACTCAGGCAGTCAATGCCAAACTCCTATCGCGCCATGTTAACCAAGGATTCAACATGTTTTGACATATTCCCTGTATTGTGAGAGACCTATCGAAGCCCGACCTCCTCCATACAATGCCAATCCACATGCTTCACCACCTCCAGGAGTGGATTTTCCACTTTATGAAGACGCACGAAGCGCTCGACAAGTACAATGCAATCTGGTTCTTCCTGCCTGCTTACCCTGACCTCAGACCAAAAAACAAAGTCATGTGAGGAAGTTTCTCAATGGAATGAGAAAGAGATGAAGGAAATGAGCTGGTACCTGCTTGGAGTTGTAACCCAGTCTCTACAAGGCGGAAGCCCCGCTCAGCGTCCCATATTCAATGGTGGCAGTCAGTGCACATGGGCATTGTTGGCATACTATACATATGCTCGATATAAAAGTCACAATGATGGAACAATGAGCTACACGGAGGACGCCTTGCATCATTTTAACACCTTCAAAGGTGTTTTCTTACTCGGGTGAGATGGCAGAAAGGCGAAGGGCAAATCCAATGCCCTGAGAACAGAACTCGTTAAGAAGCAAAAGGTAGATGAGGACACAAATGCTGAAACTTGGACACCTTCCAAGATACAGTGCGAAATGAACTCCTGCCGGGATTATATCAGCCACAGGATTGATATTTCGAAGAAGTTAGACGCCAACTTCAACTTTCCAAATATCCACTTGGTGTCTCATTGGGCCGAACAGATTTGTGGATACGGGGCCTTGAAACACTATTCTGCCGAAAGACAGGAACAAGCATATAAAACGAACCTCAGGGACCGTTGCAATGCCTACAATCAAAATCTCAACTACCTGCCAGAAGTAATCACCTTTCAGCATCCCATTCTCTGCTTGAAAATCAGAGAGCTCAATCTTCAAGCCCTCGCTCAGCGTTGGGCGAAAAGCACTGCCACCTGCAAAGTCTTCCCTTCAGGTGCTGATCTGGCTGCCCCCCTGAGCTTCCAGTCATATGCGAAGCCTGAATGCATGGGACCCCAAAACTGCCGTGATGGAAAGCATTCTGATGCTATGATCAAAGACTTCAGGGCATTACTCGACAATACGCAAGACTGAACACACTGCATGGCAATATACAGCGGCACGCGGGAGCGTATCAAGTATAAGAGATGTAACAAGATGTATATATTGGATGAACAACTGCACGCAATGGAGCTCTGTATTTACCATGTTATTAAAGTTCAAGTCGGGTGTTTAGAAGGTAAACGCATATTTGAGATGTGTCTATGCACAGGAAGCCAGAGCTAGCGTGGAGGGGATCGACGGAATGACTGGGTGTGGGTAAAGCAACGCCCAGGGAGGTGTTATTGGGCTCTGAATCAGAGTCTCCCATGGCAACTGCAACGACTGTTCAAAATGAATCTCCAAAATGAGGATGGAGCGTTCATTGATTACTGGTCAGCCCTGGTGCTCACTACAATACCTGGTAGCTCGGGTAACTTGGATCCCGTCTCGAAATTTGTACAAGTGAGGCATGCAACGGTATTCGTTTCGTTGCACGTTTTCAGCCTGGGAAACATCGTCGGCTGTACACACGTAAGTGAAGCGATAGTATATAGCTGTAAGACACCAGATGAACGGAATGAGCAATGGATTGTCAATAGCTACATAGATCTGGCGACTTGGTATGACGTGTATAAATGGTGAAGAGAGAATTGCATTGTGAGCGCAGGTAGCAGGAATGCGAGGAGAGATTTTCACAACGTCACCCAGCGCATTGCAATCGTGATGCAATTGCATACCCAATGAACCCATTCCGACGTATGGTCACAGTCGGCCACAACGCCAGAGTTTTTGTTCAAAATTGGAGACCAACAGAGCGAGAACAAATGGTGAAACGGCAATCGGAGGGCGATATGCAACGCGACATATGGTATTGAGGCTAGGCATGGAGTAATCTGCCCCCAGAGTGTCTCTGACGGCTCAGACAGAGTGTGTCCACTCTGACAAAGCCATTCCGCCCGGATGGAAATAATCTTTGCTGATGTTTCCCATATCATATCCTTATCACCTTCCGCTGAATGACAGTCGATTCATGTGATTCGATGGACATTCAATAATTGAGTTTATCATGTAGAAGATCTCTTGCAGACACAGCTGGTGGCACTGATGATCTTTCTGACCATGTGAATGCAGCCACATCATCATGTTGAAAGTGTGACTGCGATGACTGAACAATATCTGCAGGATCCGAAAAGTCCTCTATGACTGTCATACGCTGATATTGAGTGCAAGATTCCATCTATGTAGTCCGTAGGTTTCGGCTGCCCTGCCACATCTGCAAATGTCGTGGACCGTGTTCATTCTGTACAATTCACATTCGTCTACCACTCTTTTCAATTCGAAGTCATTTTCAGTTACCCTCTTAGCCAATACTGGGGTATCGGTTGCGAATCACATGGTACAAGCTTCGACAAATTGCCTCATTACAAGCTATTGACGAACAGTCGAGCCAGTAGGTTTGGACCACCTCCAGCCGATTAGGTATCGCTTGATGGAAAAACTGGGCTTTACTCCGGCCAGCTTATGTTGTGATTGAAACCATACTGCCTGCCACATTGGAGGGATCAGATTAATATGAGTGCATTTCCTCATGTTGGCGGCACCTGTGGGTGATATCTGGTATCCGAAATGTACTGCTAATCTCTGTGAGGTCGGAGTGGAAATCATTCTGATTCAGTTTCACTTGGCCCCAGCTGTTTATTAATTCAGGAGGTGAATTCAAATAAAGCCTTCCAGCTGTCGATATGCATACTGTATAATCAATTTGTCCAGGTGTTGTTTCAGCTACGATTTCAGGAGTGATGTCTTCTTCAACATTGCTGGATAATTCATCTGAATCAAAAAATGATTGACCACATCCAGAGGCCATTGTGGAGGGGAAGTGATTCTTGTTCGGTATTTATTCGGGCATAATGACGGATAACCGTGTATGTTTAGCACAGTTTTTATTCTCCACTTACTTTAAAAATGCCTCTTGGTATTGGGTAGTGTAAGAAGCCTCATCTTCAGAAATAATCTGTATTCCCCTGTCACACTTCATAACCGATTGCAACTTGCGGAAAAAATGGAGGATATGTGCTGAGATGAGAAGAATATCTGTCATTGGAATATCTTCAGTGTAATATTGGAACAGCTTCTGTTGCACAAACTTCACAGCAAAGAATATATCTTACTTCCATTGAGTCTTCTTCTTACCAGAATCTCACCTAATACCATCCGAATGACCAAACATGTCATTGTACTTAGTGATTATGCAATGGAGACTAACTGAAGGGTGTTTCAACATTCACATGGTCCAGTATCGCTATAGCCTCCGAACATGGATGATGTACTTGACGATGGTCAATCTGGTGTTGTGATGAGTGGGCGGTAATCACTGTATTTTGGATTCTTGAGCTACTTGCAGGTGAATTCTTGTAATCAGTAGGCTTGCTCAAGCAACTTCAATATCTGATTGCATAGTGTTTCCACATCCATAATTGGTAGTACTGCGATCCGTACTTTCGCTTTTGACAGGGAATGAACTCATTTAGATCACACAGTGTCAGTGTAATCAATACAGCGAGCATTTAGTGCTGCAACAATGTTAATTTCAGAACTTTCATAATTTGTTGAAATAAGAACTTTCTCAATTACCTTTGGGAAACCTGTTCCCATGGGTGACACCTTGTTGATTCTAGTATTGCCCTCTTTCGAAGTCATTGACTCTTCTCAATTTCTGTGCTTTCAATCTCTCCAAATTGCTAACCATGCTCATGGGCTTCCCAAGCCTCTCTGCCGACTTTCACTTCCCGACTGCTCATAAATATACCTGAAATAAGCTGAATGGCATGTGCCATTCCTGGTATGTGGTTTCTCAATACGGGCCTCTGCATTTCAGAGGACTCAAGGGCGGAGGGTAGTTTGCAAGTTATTGGGTAATTACTGGAAACGTTATCACTTTGAATTCCAAGTAAACCGCCATTGGAAAACTTAAAATGCTCAACAACATCATTCATATTAATGGCTAGCCTTTCTCCAGTATGGTGACCCTTAACCTAGTATCTTTAATCAGCTTTCGAAATAGAAATAGAATAGGCTATCACCCTCATGGAAAGGGAGTTGAACTTCTCCCAAAGCCCGGTTTCAATTCATATAGTCAACACTGGCCGATGTTATGGCTAAATGTTTTGTTGATGTCCACCCATTCACAGCTAAAATAACTTTTGTTCTTGATTGCAACTGCTTTTTAATAGCATCCACTGTCAGTGAGTATTCCCTGCGGCAAATGTTGCTATGAGTGCTGGCTGATGGTATCACCAACTTGCTACATAACGCATTATATGACCATCTTCACTCTATATTTGGTATAGAATCCGTTGGACTATAAGACAAATCAAATCTTAACATGCGGTAGCAATTGCAGGTGTCTTGGTGAAATTTGGCAGTGACAAAGTCCTTGGATGCCAATTTAAAGCATTTTGTCTGTCAATTCAGTCAAGATAAATATGATTTACATGTTGAATTTATATTCCATTGTAAACTTACTATTGTAATTCATGGACATCATTGTCACCTCACATTGGCCAATGCTGTTTCATCGATAGTTGAAGTAGTCTATTCACTTCTGACACTGTCAATTCATTTTACTTTGCAATGCACCGTTTTCCCATCACCTGTGTCTCTATTGAGCTTATCCCATCATCTGATAGATGGCAAAGAACTAAGTGACAATCATACATGTGATGACGGGGATGCCGGTCTCCTCAATTCAACTATGTGAACTGAATCGCCACGAAGGCACCAATGTAGAATTATTCGAAGCAATAGGACACATGGAACTGATATTCACTGAAGCTAAGCAATCATCAGATGGCCTTTGTAGTGTAAGGTTGCTCAAATCACGAAAAAAGAAACCTTCATTTTTAAAAGATATCATAACCTCTGGCAACATGGTATGAAAAGATTTTGAATCTGCCATAGCTCTAGAACTTTGATACCTGGGTAATTCAACTTGAGAGTCTGTCAAGACATATGTCATTGTAATGCTCATTCTGGCGGTATAAAAATTGACTCTTGAACTATGAGCAAGAAAAAAATCAGACCTGTGAGACATTGCATGTATATTTGTGATGTTGTATACCAGGACATACTGAAAAGACTGACTATGAATAAATAAATTTAGGAATGATACAATGCAGTTTGATGCTGTGTAGCATACTGAACACCCACAAAAATGGTTAATACTCAGTTGACACTCATTTTCAGAAGGTGGTAGAGATATTGTCACTTGCATATTTGCCCAGAAAGGCAGCCAGTACATTCATTCTGGATTAACACAGTTGCACAGCCCATTGATTTTGCAAGTCACAAGACCAAAAATTGTTGGCGCTCCATTGACACTACTTTTTAGGTGGTGGCGGCAATATTGGAATCAGGATTTAAGAAATAATCCCGACCTGATGGACATTCCATGCATATTTGTGAAGTTATATACCAGGACATACTAAGAAGACTGACTGTTAAGCACTCAACTTAAGAAGGATGCAGTGCAGTTCATTGATGTTTAGTGTACTCAGCGCCTACAAAAACTGTTGACACTCCGTTGATGCTCATTTTTAGGAGGTAGTAGTGATAACCTCACTTGCATTGTTGCTCACAATGGCAGCCAATGCTTTGATGATGCATTGACAAGGTTGCACAGCCCATTAATCATCCAAGTCGCAAGATGAAACATCATGGACACTTATTTTTTGGAGATGGTAGTGATATTGTATCTTGCATTTTTGCACTGACATGCGGCCAATACTGTGATTATGGATCAATGTTGTTGCACAGCTCTTCACTGATCCAAGATGCAACACCAAAATTTCTTGACACTTTATTGACACTAATTCTAAGGAAATAGTAGCATTGTTGCCGACAAAGGCGGCCAATACTTTGATTATTGGTTAATGCTGTTGCACAGCGCTGTGAAGATCTGAAATGCAGCAACAGAAATTGTTGATACTTGGTTGACATGCATTTGTAGAAGGTGGTAGTGATATTGTATCTTGCAGTGTTGCACATAAACTCAGCTAATACTGTGATTATTGGTGATTGTTGTTGCACAGCACTTGGATGATCCAAGATGCAAGACCAAGAATTGTGGACACTCTATTGATGCTCAATCTTGGAAGATAGTAGCATCATTGCTTAGAAAGGCAGCGAATACTTTGATTATGAGTCAATGCGATTACACAGCCCTTGGACAATCTAACATACAGCAATGAAAATCCTTAATGCTCTGTTGACACTCATTTTTTGGAGGTGGTTGTTATCCCATATCTGGTATATTTGCACATATAGTCGGCCAATTGTGTGCTTCTGGGTTGATGTTGTTGCACAGCCCTTGTACGATCCCAGATGCAAGACCAAAAATTGTTGATGCTCCATTGATGCTCATTCCTAGCTGATAGTAGCATTGTTTCCTTCACTGGCTGCCAATACTTTGATTATGAGTTAATGCTGTTACACAGCCCTACGAAGATTTAAAATGCAAACACAAAAATAGTTCATGCTTAGTTGAAATGCTGTTATTGGAGACAATAGCGATGTGATTGCTAGCATTTTGACCGAGAAAGGCTGCCAATCTATTCACTATGGGTTATGGATACACAGCCCTTGGATTATTCATTACGCAAAACCAAAAATTGTTGAAGCACTGTTGACACACATTTGTTGGATTGGGCAACAAGCATGTCGCATTCTCTTTGACCTACAAAGACAACCAATAATTTCACTTTGGAAGGATGTTACTAGGCAGTATAATGATTGCGACAAGTATAACCATACAACTTACGGATTATCCATCGATGCTCACATTGACCACATCCTAACAGTCATTGAATGTTCGATAATTGTATGCCAAAGTTCATATAGTCATTATTGATAGCCAATATATCATTTCTATAAATACTGATTTGCATCAAAAGCTTCGTCACCTTTCAATGTCTAATCCACCACCACATATGATATCTGACGAATAGATGATGTAGCCATGTCAAATTGCAGCACATTTGGCCAGCGATTTACAGCATGTTGATTCAGTCACTTGTTTTTGATCAATATAGGCTTACTGTTTGACCTTTCCTCATCCAGCTCCTCCTCCTTGATTTCAATTACTAACCATCAGCAATTGTCAAAGTCAGGACCAGGTGCAGCAGGTCGGAGTGGTGAGTTATGCAGTTTGATGCATACAGGAATGCACCATGATAGTTATCATTCATCCAAGTTCTCATTCCGCATTGACTTCTCCCTCTTTGAGGCGTATCACCTGAGTAACTTAACTTTTGTAAGTAAATTTTATCTCTGATCTATAATTTGCTTTCTCACTTAATCATAATGGGCAAGATGATATGAAGATGGCAGGTCAGCTATCAACTTCAATTTGAGTCTAGAACTTTCGTATGGCCCATATGACTTAGGCACATGCACTAACAAAATATCATGCCTCACAATTAGGTCACTGAAATCATGAAACAGCTGACACAACGCAAAATAGATACACAAATTGATTCAAAAAGAGATACATTGTCAAAAATTTCGATTTGGTTATCTAGTCTTGTGACGCCTATGGTGGTATTGGTGGATACTGCCGGGATGATACAGGATCACTTGACCATCCAAAAACTGAAACTTGATTCCACATCACCAATTGGAACTAATATGCCTTAATTTGAAGAACCTTCCGGATTTGTTAACCTATTACTTCTATCTCCATTACCCAACCTTCGTATCAATGGATCCACTATTATGATCCAGCCAAGTGGAAACAAGATGTACATCATCTGTGAACCAGGGACGGTCATAGATTCAATATTCTGAACAGTTTTTCCTTATCGCCGGGAAAGTTTATTACCAGTCGCCAAACAAACCGCTATGCACTCATGCTCCAATTGGTCATTTCAAAAGTGATGAGGAGTCATCGAGAACAGACTACCATGTAATCCTGAGATAGGCAGAGTTGTATGTGAGATAAGGAATTTACAGATAATGGATATATCAGAGCCTTCTCAACCGAGTAGACCTATACGAATCAATCCTTACTTCGACTACACCTTGTTGCTCTGGGGCGAATAGAAGTTGGGATTCATATGGCCTGAGTTGCACAGGGTACTCACTGTGCAAGATCTGGCAAAACAGCTCAGCTGCAGATAACTGTGTAATGGGCTTCCGTAAAGCGTAGTCAAATATCAGGTTCTGTTGATTGCCGCAATTGTTAAAGCCTTTTGTACCTGATCAGGTCGATTCCTTAGGTGCTATCACCAATACCAATCGTGTCGCAATACAAGGAGATTACCTTGATGCTATTATTGATACTCATTTGAGTTAGAACTCGACCATCAATAGTAAAGGCAAAGCATGAAGATACAGTTCACTGTGGGAACTCCAAATGAGGCATTGGCGGTCTTAGGATTGTGAAAAGTGTGGATTGTCTGATATAGAGTCAGCGTTACCAACATTGAGGAAAAACATTGATAATGTACCATCTACCATAGAATCTATCTACATATACCTATTGACCGTCTCGATCCGGAAGTTAAGCTTGAACTTTATTCCCATGTTTCATTTATTAGTTCTCCATCGAAGTCAACAAGAGTACTTCACTCTTGAAGTCCAGTGCGGAATGTTCATAGTGCAGTTCTCTAGTAAGGATACATCTATAATGCTGTATGTCTGAATATTGTTAGTACCTTTCTTGAAGACAGTTGTTAATCAGGAAGAGAACATGTCGACACTCTAGAGTCTGGAAAAAATCCAAGTGCTGCAGGATTGCGAGGTGGTTTGGAGGATACTTCTGCTAGGATACTCCTGAGTCAGCACAACAGCTTCTGTAGAGGCGAAACTACTTTGCTGATTCTTTCAGACAAGTTGATACTTGGAGTTGGTGCACTTGGGGACAGTGAGTCATGGGGTATACGTGCCAGCTCATGGGACAATATTCTTGAGGCATCATCAGGTGCAATACTCTTGAATCGTGTACATCAATATCCAGATCGCATAGGATAATACTCTTTTGCCCAATACTATCAATCAGGTGCCCAGAACGTCACAGTCACGTTGAGTTTGGTTTGGTGGTAAACCTTATTCACATCGTTAGTGAAGCGTTATTAATCTTTTTTATCAGTCCAAAAGTCATCTGGGGCAATTGTTGATTGAGACCTAGGGTGGATCTCCCAGGGATACAATTCTCCTTGCGAGGCAGGAGCCATCGTCATTTCATTTCCTGAATCTCATTCCCATCAGGTGGGTAGCTAACGATACTATATGCTGTGGGAAAAGCTCATGGGTTTAACAGACATTGATTGCTTGATAGGTGATGAATCGGGCGCCATGTTGGGCAGGAGGGATGCTATATGATTAGGTGATCATGGTTTCCTGGAACGTAGCCTTATATGACGACTGTCTGGTTGAGAAGTACCTTGCAGAATTTGCAATGTTCTGGGGAGAATAGCAAGAGTATCTCTTAGCTCTCCTAGTGTTGTGGGTATATGTACGGCTACACCGTGGTAAGTTTGTAGCTTAGCCACTGCCAGAACCCTCAATTCGGCTGTCCCATATACATTTCCTCCCTTATGGAAGTAGTCATGTTTATCCTCCCATCTCGGTTGCATCAATTCGTCCAGCCTTATCTGGATATTCTGAACACATTTCATGCATTGCTGTACCATGTTGGTGATTGTGCCTATCACCCAGTCAGGTTCATTATCCTTGCATAGGTTGCCCAACTCTGAATCTGCCTCATTATCATTCTCATCTTGCCGATTCTCCTCATCATGCGAACTTACTGGGGCACTCAAACTGTGAACGATAGCATTCAACATCCCCTCGAATGTGTCTTCGGGGTTTCTGCCTGGCAATCCTGCATTTTCAGCATATCTTATATCTTCCTACTCATGCCGAATCACTGTATCTGCAGCCTCCACTTGTGTTTCTGCCACTGCAGTCTCTCTATTGGTATAATCCTTGATCCGTTTGTCATTCCCATCACTCCATAACCGGTGTGTTTCTCGTCTTTCCTCCACCGCCAGATTCTGTTTGGATTTCAAGCTGGTCAGGGCTCCTATGGCTTTGACCGTTTCTGTCTGCAAGCAATACTTGCCATCATTTACAGGATGACATTGCTGAATGGCACTGATGGCTGATTTCCCATATTTGCCTGCTGGAAGCAGTAAATGGTTTGTATTCGGAGCATTGACCATTGTAATTTGTGTCGACTGGGTTGATGGGCAAGGTGTGGGATGTTGCAAGTTATGAACCACAAGGAGGCAAGCTGCGTATTGTATGCCAAGGTAGTTACCCTTGATCAACTTGAACACAGCAAAATCTGCGTTCAGACTGTTACGTCATTGTGAATGACAATGCTGATCATCCAACATCAATTGATGTTTCGTATCCATTTAGTATCAGAACTTGGGGATGTCTCGAGACAAATCTGACGCAACTTCATTTCAATCGAACAACATCTGTTCAAAGTTCATCACACATGAGATTTTAGCTATTGTGCCCAGCGATTGATACAGGGATACAAACAAACAACGTTGAACTGACTTACGGCGAATTGCAGGACAGTTGTAACCCCTGCCACCTGCAGCAATACGTAGGAGGTGTCACGTGGAGTTGACTCTTCAAGTTGAGTTTTAGTCATTCTATTTTGACTTGAAGCTGACAACATATTCTTCAGGACTTCCCACTTCTTTTCATTATCATCTTCCTTTCCTTGGTAACAATACAAAATTATCTGTCCACAACCACCTCAACAAGGTCCAAGCGGATCCGAATCGAGTTGAATAACTGGCACATCATTCAATGCACCACCTGCTGAGGCAAAGCACCACCTCAGACACATGTCAGTCTATTGTGATGCAACCTACAAAGTCACAAAAAATAGAACCCAGAATGCCCATTCATACATGGTATGTAAAACTGGAAGCAGCACGAATAAGATCGAGCATGCCATAGGATGTGAGTGAATCCAGATCAATGTAGGTGGCTGGCAACTAACATTATGATGTACAGCTGGTGTATGTAGAGAGCTTGGTCACCAATGGACTGCTGTCCGTATTAGGAATGCTGGGTGGTAGACGAAGCTATTTCTAAGCACTGTCTGTGCAATCGAACACCATAATATGCTCAGTGCAGGGATTTTTGCAAATGAATTTCGTGAGAAACAGCCCAGAGAGTTGACGAAACAGGCTTTAAACACCTTGAGGAGGCTATGGATGCGTATATGGTTGGGGTAATACCTGAATCTCATATTGAGAAGCAGCAACTACTTTCTTGTTGGATTTGGACATGTCTGCTACTATGGCAGGGCAATGAGGTGGGGTACAGCTAGACCAGTCTGATATGTGCCTTGCATTGAAGATGACCAAAATGGCCAAAGTAGAGATTTCATGCTTCTGCAATACGGAAACTACACCTATCAATGGTAATGTTATGGCGAAACTCTTGGTTGAAGCAGTTGTTCAACTGAGTTCACTGGTGTCTCCGGTCCTCTTTACAATTTGCATGTCGGTGCTCATACTTTTGGCTCACGAGAGGGTGTCTGGAAACTGTGGTCTGCCATTCATGAATGACTTCCGATGGGTGGTGAGAGGATGCAATGTAAAGTAAGTTTTCACAAGACTCAAGGCCTGTACCAGAGTAAGCATCGACTGGGCAGAAAGACGGGAGGTACAGTTTGACACCACCAAAACCCAAATGACTCTCTTCACTCATAAAAGAGACCTGAAGAAAACACTGTCTCACAAGCTATCAACAAATATATGACTTGGGAACAGCTTCATCGGGTGTAACACGAATGTGACTAGGGGGCAGGGGGTCTCGATGGACCCCCACCTATCATTCAACGAGCAACACAACCGATGCATGAAGAATGGGAGAGCCACTGAAGTACAACCCTGGTTTCTCCCATGATTGTATAGTGTCCAACCACAATGTGTAAGAACACCGCAGATATCCTGCATCCAGACCGTTGTGCTGTATGGAAGTCAGTGCTGGTGGGATCCAACGGAAGGTAAACCGTGAAACGACCTCCAGCATCTCCCGAATTGACATGCCACGTTGACCCGGGCACACTCCCGAGAACTCCAAGGGCTATGCAAACGAGAGACTCAGGGCACTCACCTGTGGCAGTCACCCTCGACACCAGAAAACAACAATTGGTAGGATTGCTAGCCAGCAGGTGAAATGGCTCCAGGTTGAAAGAGCTGAACAGTTACCCCACACCTGATATACTAGTAGGTAGGGAGGATGCGGTAGAGCAGCACAAGGCAGGAGTGCAGAGTAAATATATGGGCCTGACCAGGGGGAGGACCCAGCGATCAAGACAACTAAACTGTAAGTCAACACCGTGGCCAAGAGAGCCGCTGAACTATGGGCAACCAGAAATGGAAGCATGCTAGGATCTGGCACATCGACCTGGTGGATGGAACGATCTCCAACGGACAATGGAAGAGTAGTTGCCTCTGTGGTGTACTTATGCGGAGTTGGCCAGACAGTCTGCTGCAGCTGACGTGGGACAGGACACAAGAAGGTGTTCGACACTGAACAATGGACCAGTGGGGTCCGACTCCGAATGCTCATTGCAAGGATGGAGGTCCTGGGGGTGTACGGAGGCCCAACAGTGGCACTGTTTAGTGATTCACACTCAGCTATCACTCAGACAGTCAACCTTGACGCAGTGCCATGGGTGCAACTGGCACGAGCATGAAGTGAGCTAGCTAGGGCCCTGCGTATCCAAGCCATCAAAAGCGTGATCCCCTGGGTCCCACGATACTCAGCCATACCCAGAAACAAAATGGCTGAGCACTAGGCAAAGATAGCACGAGAAGAACATGGCTATACAGTATGCGATCGAACATACTCCTTGGCCACAAATTGATCCAGAAGGATCTCCGAAACAAGAATGGTGGTGAATGGACAGTTGGAGGCCAACAACCTCAGCGAAATGAATCTTAGTCACTGGAAGCCTCCAGGAATGTCTGAGAGTAGCTGGAGTGTAAACTTAGATGCATCAATTTCAGGAGGGTATTAGACCCTAGGAGGGCATTCCTGTCAGCCTTCAGAGTAACTGGGATCTCTGACGACTGTTATAGATGTACCATGGGAGTGATTGTGATAGGTTTGGGAACACCTTGAAGCACCAGAGAGAGCTTTGGGAGCACTTGGGAACACCTGGGAGTGCTGCCAACCAGCCTGAGAGCGCCAACGACAAACCTGGGAGCACATCAACTCACAGTAGAGCAGTCTAGGAAAAAAGCATCTTGTTTGAGAATGCTGCGAGTGCACCTAGAAATCAAAGCTACTAGTTATCGTTGAACAATTTTTAAAACTCATCAATTCAGTTTGTATTCTCATCTATGTATCTATATAGCTACCCATCTACACACCATATATCTGCACTGACTGCAGACAGTGCTTCAGAGCAATTGGAGGTGCACCCAAAAATGACTATCGAGGAAACTCAAAGATACACCGGAAGTCCATGATCGAGCACGTTTGGGGGTGCACTTGGAGGCGGTAATCAAGGGTATCAGGACATACACTTGAAGGCCGTGATCGAGTGAATATAGAGATGCATTTGGTGGCCATGATCGTTTGAGCTTGGAGGCCGGAATGGAATCAGAGTGGAGATACATTTTGAGGCTATTATTGAGTAAGTTTGGAGATACACTTGGAGGCCGTGATCGAGTGAACTTACGGATGCATTTGGAGGCCATGATCGTCCCAGCTTGGAGGCCGTAATCGAGCCAGGTTGGAGATACATTTGGAGGCCATAAGTGAGCGAGTTCGGAGATACACTTGGAGGCCGTGATTGAGCAAGTTTGAAGGCCGTAATCAAGCGAGTCTGGATGCCATGATCAAGCGAGTCTGGAGGCCGTATTCGAGCGGGTTTGGAAATGCACTTGGAGGTAATGATTGTGCGAACTTGGGGGCCATAATCGAGTGACTTTGGATAAATACTTGGAGGCGGTCAATGGATGGCACGCCAGTTGCAAATACTCGTAATACCAGTTAGTGAACTCGCAATCATGGCAATGTGACAAGGTGATTTCGCCTTTCAGCTGACATGGAGAGCTGGCTGATGGCAGTCGATCATGTAGGGAGGCACGCTGGAAGCTGAAGCTACATTTAGGGGTCAACTCGGAATCATAAATATGAAGGGAACACAAACAATCTTGGGTGGATGCTGTATTCCATGTATGCTATACTTGGTGTATGCTGTACTTGGTGTATGCTGTACTTGGTGTGAACTCATGATCATGGCATGGAGAGATAGAGCAAGATGACTTGACTATGTGTTCTGCAATGATTGTAGAGTTGTGGACGAGAAGGTGAGAGATGGGGGATGAAAATGTGAATGATGTGGAGTATACTAGCGGATATGGGAAATCAGGGGTACGACCTAACTGATCAGCTTGGGAAGACCTAGTATCAGTATTATTACACTCCAGATAGGGACTCGCACCTGCTGTATCGCAGATGGTAAGTTGACTCGCACACGAATTTCTCGTAAGTCCCAGTTTCTCATGATGATTTCCCCTATCTCCTCTGATCACTCTCATTGTCGTCCTCAACTCTACCATCACCAACAAATACGAAGTTCAGTCATCGCACTCTATCTCTCCATGGGATGATAACGAGTTAACACCAAGTAAAGCATACACTGAGTAAAGCATATACCGAGTACAGCATACACCGAGTATAGCATACACCTAGTACAGTATACATCGAGTACCGCATACACTGAACAAAGTATACCCTGAGTACCGCATACACCGCATACCGTATCATCCCAATATCGACTGTCTCCCACTACCATCCAGACTCTCATCTCTCAGCTGTCTGTGTTGGACTCAATTCTCTACATTCCCACAATTACAAGTTAACCAATGAATACAGTCCAAACTCCCGTCGCGCCTCCCTCCCAAGCCATCGCCTCCATATTGACCACCTCCAAGTACTCCTCCAATGTCACTCCATTAAGGCTTGGAAATGCATCTCAAGACTAGCTCCATATCGGCCTCCCAGTGCATCTCTGAGTTCACTCCAGCACAGCCCCCAACTACGTCTCCCAACTCGCTCTATCACGGACTTGCAGTGTATCTCTGAGTTCACTGAATCATCATCTTCACGCCCACCTCAAATTACTCTCAAGTACCAGCTGCTGCCAGTTCCAATCAAAGTCACTCGATCACCGCATCCAAGTGCATTTCTCAGTTCACTCAATCTCGGTCTCCAAGATCAACTTCAAACTTGCTCGATTACAGCCTCGAAGTACAACTTCACGGAGCAATTGCGGTGTATGGGGATACAGGCATAACGGAGGTGGACTAAGTGACAGAGACTATATATTTGGGAGACCCTGGGGTAGATAGATATCATCTCATTTTTGTCTTATATTATCATTCAACAAAAATATACACTGAATCTTTCCCAACTTTTTGTCTCACTTGCTCTTTCGGAGAGTTTGTGGAGCCTCATGCCCGGGGAGTATCATATCTTCAAACCCTCTTTCTACGCTCCTCGAGCAAAAACCCCTCCTTAGCATGAATTCCATCTAGATGTCGCAAGAGGTGTTGCGGAGTGTTCATGGTTGGCTCTCTGCCTTCTAGCTCTCTTGTTTCACCATAACATCCTGCTAGTGGTGCATCTTTGAGTTCTCTCAATGGGCGTCTCCAAGTGCTCCTCCGAATATGGTCGACTACCATTTGTGGCCAGATTGACTGAATGTTTATATATAGAGAGACTTGAGACTTAAATGAAGCATGCTATATTAGTATGTAGCGAATCTTGTGACTGTAACACAGACAAATATGATTGACAGACATACCATGTGGTTATGGAACCCTGAGAACCAGTGATGTGAGAATACGGTGTTATGTCGCCTGCTGAACTTGCACAGTGGTCTCAGCTGCTCTTGAAGATTCCTGCAGACCAGTGCAGTGGACTCAGCTGCTCCAAACCCTGACAATCCAATAAGTCAAATCTCATAGCATCCTGAATGCACCTCCATAACTGCAGGTGCTTTCAGGAGTAGCGTAGAATGATCTTGCAGAGTCTGAGAGCACTTCGCTTAGCTCCAGGGGGAATTGGGAGCATCTGGAGATACTGAAAACTACTGGTGAAGTCAACCGGAGTGTTTGGGAGGTTTGGCCGTGGCTTCCAGACGGATTTACATTTTGCTGATGAAGCACTCCAAACACTATGCATATTGACTGACGGGCACAGCCCGAAGCACCAGATCTGGCCCAATAACAACTGTGAAATCACTGGAAACAAGGTTCTACAGACTGATGAGCAGGCATGCACTGCCTGAAACATACCTAAAGTGTTATGGACACAGAGAGGATGATAAATGTTAGTGGTGCGGAAGAAGTACACTACAGATGCAGCAGCATCTCCTCTGCCACTACAGCCACTGGAACAGCCAGCAGACTGCGACTGGGAAGACGGTGGGAAAGGCTACTGGATTCACAGTGGCCAGATGCTGGCATATACATATTTCCAAGCATTTTTCCATGGAATAATGTGATTAAGCGGTGATGGACATTCTGGCAGCTACTGACAGTGGGAATTTTCAGCCAAAACTAGCAGAAGAGCCCAAGCAGGGGGACCCCAGGCCGGAGGAGCACAGCCAGGATGACACTGGGCAGCAGCTCATTGGGCAGGAGCCATCCAGGCAAGAGTAGCCCACGCAGGATTCATGCTGTTTGGACTGGTGGCAATTCCTCTCTCTTTCCATTGATCACTGTGTTCTTTGTTCTTTCCAATCGTATGCACTTGATCAAATATCTTTCGTCTCAGGGATAATGGGCAGCCAATGGGAGCTCTGCCATTTTTTCAGCTCACCTGGAGGTAGAGGAGTTGTCTTAGGCTCTCTCATACTCTAATTAGAATGTATACAGTATGAAAACAACAAAAATTAAAAATTAAAAAACCAGAGGAAATGCAATACGATATCAAGAAACCTCGTACCAAAGTCCAAGAAGAGATAACGAGGGGAGTTGTGTATCATGGTTATAGAAAGATAATGGCTTTGGCAGAAAGACATCTGGTTATGGTCCGTGCAATTTCAACCAGCAGCTGGCTTTGTTTCCCAAATAGCACACCAGACAATCTTCAGACGCGCGGGATGCACCAAGAAACGGGTGCACTTCTACCTGAACTGATGCAAACTGTGCCAGGAACGCCACCTGCGCCACCTGCACTACCTGGTGACAGCAAGGGAGCACAAATTGGCTATATCCAAGGTGTACCACCTGGATATGTGGTTATACATGATCCTTATCCAAACACTCAGTCACTGAATCTTGAGGCATATGCCAACGATCAGAAGTGCAATCAGGATTTTTTTCCTGGTGTGCTTACTGATGATGGAACATCCACTAGTTAGTGCACTATATGCTGTGTAGTAATGGAGCTGACATTAACTTGCAGATGAAAGCAGTCTTTTGAGGGCACCTGAAAGTGAAGCCGAGCATTCATCAACAGCAATGGAATTTCTATGTCTATTATTATCTACAATTAGCGTAAACATTAAAGTATATTGTACAGGATATAAATATAAATTTTATCAATGAACAATGTGATGATAAAGGAGAAAGTACATGTACATGATAGAAAGCCTGCCAAAACACCAGTAATAATATACGATGTAGAATGATATGACTGCATAGTGTGAATACCCACAAGGCAAAGTGAACATCAATGGCGGGTCAACTATTTTTGGTCTTGTAAGTATGATAATTTGAATGTTATCTGGTGGATGTTATTCATAATTCAAGAATTGGCCGCCTTTCTGGGCAACAACCCTAGCGATGACATTACTAAAATCTGGTTCATATACGCATCAATGGAGCGTCAACGATTTATAGTCTTGTAAGTCAGGTAATGAAAGAGAGATTTGGTTGTAGTTATATCTAATCAAAGTATTGGAAGTCATCATTGGCAAAAGATTGACCAACAAACTCCCTGCCCCATCTGGAAAATGAGCATCGATAGAGTATTAACTCTTTTTGGTCTTGTATCTTGGGTAGTCTAAGTATTGCCTGATTGCAGACATGTATAAATATGAAGTTGGCAGCCTGTACAGGCTGAAAATTAAGAGATATTCCCGCGACAGCCTCCTGAGCATTAATGCCTCATTCATGTTCCAAGTCGCAACGAAGTGTTCATAAGCATTGTAGCCTATAACACCAGTCAAAACTTGGTATATTGACAATAACAGCCACATTGCACTTTGATTAACTATGATGCATGGCCAAAAATCATTCATGCTCCATTGACACTCATTTTCAAAATTTGGCAAGGAGTGTGTTGCGTTCTCCGTTTACTACGAAGGCCCCGAATCTTCTGATTATGTCTTGGAATGACCTGATTAATCTTGTGTTATCTGTTTTACAAGACCAAAAATCGGTGACTCGCCATTGACGCTCATTTTCAAGATGGGGCAGGGAGTGTGTCACTATTACTGTCGGCTATAAAGGCAGCCAATAGATTGATTATGTTTAACATCAACCATATCACGTTGAAAATACCAAGCTTTCCATACCAGAAGACATTGATGCTCCCTTCACAATCATTTTTGGGAGATCGAGGTGATATCCTCTCTTGGGTTTCTGCATGTACAGGCAGCCTATGCTTTCATTACTCATTCCAGCGACCAAGTTTCTGATTACTTACCTGACTTACAAGACCAAAAATCATTTCCACTGCCTTGAGGCTCATTATGAAGATGTGGCAGGGAACGTGTAGCTTTCTCTTTTGCCTAGAAAAGCGCTATATATTTCATTTATCAATGGCTCCAACCAATAGCCACTCAGATTGTGGGGACTGATTTGAGTGCGGTCATCATGTGGGCTGGGTTAGGGTTGGGCACGGTGGAGCCCCATGCACTGTAGTTCTTGTGTACATGTCAATTAGACATAGCGAGAGTCAGTGAGTGTAGGTCAATAGCGAGATTCAGCACAGCGAACACAGGAAACCAGAGACCATACAACAGGTTATGAGCACGGGCACTTCGCTGATTTGACGAACTCGACTTGGATTCAGATAATGAATTGCGGCATCATCGACACGGTCTCGGGGGAGTACAGATTGACTCGATGCGTAACGAAGATGTCCGAATGGGCAGCGATCTGAATTAAGAAGTTTGATGGTACAGACTACAACAGCTAGAGTTTGGAAATCGAAATACTCTTGGAGCAGAAGCAAGTTCTCGGCATTGTCGACAGTACAGAGGAAGCACCGGACGTGAAGGACGGAACCGTGTTCAAAGCATAGAAGAAGCAACATGGAATCGCACGGTTGACTATTCTCCTCGCGATGCAGAGGTCATTGCAGCAGCAGTATGGCGTTCAGAAAAATGCAAAGGTGCTGGGGGATCAGTTGAAGGAGGACTACAAGTCGAACATGAAGCTGAATGTTTGGGCTTTGCGAGACGAGATGTCAGCTGTGAGATTGAGTGTTGGCACGAGATTTTGCCCGGTGGCTTTTGTGGTGTTTGGCGTAAGGCTGCGGGCATGAGGCCGGTGGCTTGCTGCCCACATGGGCCGCCACCAGCCCCCATGCCCATGAGTAGGGCTAGCCCCGGCAGTGGTGCCCAGCATTGGTCTCCGGGTGTGATACTCGGCTTCGCCGAGTATGCTCTCTCCTTTCCCATATATATTTGCCTGTCTTTCTCTCTCTTTGCTCTTCAGACGATCACTTTTGTACGATACTCAAATCAATATCTCTATTCGTACTTGATTGATCTCAACAGGTTATGAGCCCGGCGCTTTCCGTTCTTTGGAATCAACATCTATTAGTTTTATCAGTTCTGAAGCGCCGCCAGCTATTAAAGTCTCGTATTTGACCTTGTCCTTTTGGAGCCCGCCACTTTGAGTTCTGTTGGAATCAATACCTACTATGAGTATTTATTACTGCCTCTCCTCTGCCCCTGTTCCAGTGGATCGAGTCGACATCTATTAGTCTTTGTGTATCGTTTCTCCTCTGCCTGTGTTGCATTGGACTGAATTGACACCTATTAGTAGTGCCTCTATCAATTGCGAAACTCCGCTGCCACCAAAAGCATCAAACATAGTCCACGAGCATTGGGTTGACTGCGTGTCCCTACATTTTTGGAGTCGACTGCATGTTCTCTACCTTCCTTGGGCTGACTTCGAGCCCCTACGTGCTTCCGTGTCGACTACCACTCCTTGTGCCGACACCGTGTCAACTGCCTCTGCTTCCACCGACTGCATGTCAACTGCACCTGGAAGCCTCGAGCACCTCCGAAGTCTCGAGTACTGTGCAACCTCGAAAAGTGTGTCTATCATCCGTCCTCCTGTCGAGTACTCGTTCCTGTCGACTACTCATTCGAGCCGACTACTCGTTCATGTCGACTACCTCTCCTCTCGTCGACTACTCCTTATATCAACATCTTTTGGAAATACAGAGTGCTGTTCAAAATATCTTCAATGAGCGGGGTATGGACCGCGGATACTTGGGCAATGTCGGCCGACACACAGTCATGCTATTCGGGACAGTGGACCCCAAGAGACCGGTGGTGGCAATTTTGGCCATGCATCCCCGAAGTCAGGACTCCTCATGGCGAGCAATAGGATGCTCTATTGTGAGCCGTACATTACGTACATTCGACCCTGCAACTTAGATGACGACAGCGATTTATGACCTTCAGGATGTGTGCATAGATTTTGACTTGGAGAGTTTGTGAAGGATATGTATTTTGGGTATGGAATTTGGGCAGGACTTCGTTGGATTTGTATGTTTTCTTAGGGCATGGATTTGAGTTTGGATTTGGTTTCCGGGGAGTGTTTCTTTGTTGCGTTTTAGGGTACAGGTCTTTCCCTATCTTTCTTCCTCTTCTCTCTTCTCTTTTTTCAACAGGTTATTTGGGACTTGGAGGATTCAGGGTCTTTGATTGTTTTCTCTTCTCTCTCACCCTTTCTAATTGATTTGTTCACTTTGTTTGGAACGCCTTGGGCCAAAGGGGGAGTGTTGGCATGGGATTTGGCCCGCTGGCTATTGTGGTGTTTGGCCTAAGGCTGCGGGCATGAGGCCAGTGGCTTGCGGCCCCCATGGGCCGCCACCAGCCCCCATGCCCAGGAGTAGGGCTAGCCCCGGCAGCGGTGCCAGGCATTGGTCTCCGGATGTGATACTCGGCTTCGCCGAGTATGCTCTCTCCTTTCCCATATATATTTGCCTGTCTTTCTCTCTCTTTGCTCTTCAGACAATAACATTTGTACGATAGTCAATTCAATATCTCTATTCGTACTCGATTGATCCCAACATTGAGTGATTGTGAGTATGTACAGGAGTACGCATCGAAGATTCAGAGTCATGTCAATGACTTCAATCTTCGAGCCGATACCGATAGCTGAAGTTGTACTGGTAGTGGTACAATGCCGAAGAGCGAGCACACCTGTTAGTTGATGAAGGGCGTACCAAAGGATGATGATTGGAGGTTTTTCACCCAGTTGATGTACAACAAAATCGAAACCCTGGCCAACAAACCGGAAGAGATTGTCACGAAGATGAAAGCCCACGAAGCGTGGCAACAGCAGGAAGTCGACTTGGAAAGCATCGAATTGCTGGCACTGGCTAAGACACAGAGAAAGAGTGAGAAGCAGAATTCAAAGCAGACTCGGAAGTCCCGGAAGTCCTGTGATAGCGGCAGCGAGAGTGATGGTAGCTGTTCGAAAAATGAGAAGCATGCGAGTCACCACAGGAATTGGAAGGATACCCAGGAATGCTATACATACCATCAGGTGGGGCAGATTGCACGGTATTGTCCAAGAACTGCATCGGTGGAGAGCAGAGCACCGACAGAGACGGCGGCAATGACGATGAAGACGACATCAATTGAGAACTATTGGATGACAACTACTGGCAGAGATGCCCTATCGAAGGAGAGCTGGTACTAAGACTGTGCCACCAGCTCTCACATTTTTGGAGATCGACAAAGGTTCGAACGGTACACGGAATATAGCAGAAAAGAAGGGTAGGAGATCCATGACTTTGCGGGAAGGGTAGCGGACAAGGCCATCAGGCACGGAGATGGTCGGTTGAGGCTTCGACTACCTGGAGGCCGCCACTGTATACACGAAGTAATTGTGAGAAACGTCTTGCATGTCGAAGGAGCAAACAAGTAGCTGTCACAATCGCAGTTGATGGATCGGGGACTATGGATTGTCCCAGTGAATGGCTATGGAATCAAGATATACGACAAATTGCCGGCAGAGGACAGTGCTCGAGGTAAACGTCGATGTCGAGGTCGAGGAAATCTTTTGGCCATGGCACACCAGATTGGACGATTATTCCGGCTGGACGTGAAGGTTGCAGGAAAGTGATATCGAGCGAGAGGATAGGAGCTCCAGGCATGGTTGATTGTTTGGGAGGAGCTCTAGGCACGGTTGATAGTTTGGGAAGAGCTGCAGGCAACGCTCTATCTTTGTTTTCTTGAGAGATTAGTACTTACGGTCGTGATACTGCCCAGGAGGAGTGTGGGGACAGATTTTAGTGCGATCATCACGTGGGCTGGTTTAGGCTTGAGCGCGGCAGAGCGGCATGCACTTTTGTTCTTGTGTACGTGTCAATTGGACTTAGCGCAAGTCAGTGAGTTTAGGTCAATAGAGAGATTAAGGACACAGGACACTGTACAACAGTTGTCAAAAAGATGAGAGCCCAGCAAGCGTGGCATCAGCAGGAAGTCGACTTCGAAAGCATCGAATTGCTGGCACGGGCTAAGACACGGCGAAAGAGCGAGAAGCAGAATTCAAAGCAGACTCGGAAATCCCGCAATTCCCGTGATAGTGGCAGTGAGAGCAATGGTAGCAGTTCGGAAAATAACAAGCATGCAAATCGCGGCACAAAATGCAGGGAAACTCAGTAGTGCTACAGATGCCATCAGGTGAGGCACATTGCATGCTATTGTCCAAGCACTGCACCGGTGGAGAGCGCACCACAGACAGAGACAGCAGCAACTACGATGACGACAACATCAATTGAGAACTATTGGATGACAGTTACGAACAGAGACAGTCCAATGAAGGAGAGCTGGCACTTTGATTGTGCCACTGTGACTCACCTTTGTGGAGATCAGCGACAGTTCGAACGGTACACAGCGTATACCAAGAGAGTAGTGCAGGAGATCCACAATTTTGCTGCAAGAGTAGCAGGTTAAGCCATCGGCCATGGAGATGTACGGTAGAGGCTTCGGTTGGCTGGAGGCCGTAGGAATGAAGTGGTTGTGAGAAACGTCTTGTATGTCGAAGAAGCACACAACTGGCTGTCACAATGGCAGTTTATGGATTGGGGATTGCGGATTGTCCCAGTCAATGGCTATAGAATCATGATATATGACAAATCGCCAACAGACAGTGCTTGAGGTCAAAGTCAAGGTCGAGGTCGAGCAAGGCTTGTGGGTGTGGCACACCAGATTGGAGGGGTATTCGGACTAGATGTGTGGCTGGATGTGAAGGTTGCAGGATAGAGGCATCGAGAGAGAGGAAAATTGTTTCAGGGGAGCTCTGGGGAAGGTTGATTTCTTCAGTAGAGCTGCATGTATGGTTGATTGTTCGGGAGGAGCTTCAGGCAAAGTTCTATTTTCGTTTTCTTTAGATTTTAGCACTTATGATCTTGATACCGCCCTTCAGAAGTGTGGGGATGGATTTGAGTGTGGTAATCACGTGGGCTGGTTTAGGGTTGAGCGCTGCGGAGCCGCATGCACTTTAGTTCTTGTGTACGTGTCAATTAGATTTAGCGAGAGTCAGTTAGTTTATGTCAATAGAGAGATTCAGCACAGAGGACACAGTACACCGGACACCGTACAACACAGATAACCCAAAATCGAACACTAAACCTCCTGTAAGCGTTGTTGACTTTCATTTGTGGGATGGGCTACAGAGAGTATCTATCTGGCTGATGATTATAAAGACAGCCAATACATCGAAAAAAGACAATGACCTACCAATGTCCATCATTGCCAATTAACAGTAGGTTATCTGGATGCAGCCGTAAAGATAGAAACCTGACAAGCAGTACCAGAGATTGGAACCGATGGATCTAGAGCAGCCCCAGAAACTGCACAGGTGGGCGGGTATGGCTAAATAATTGGCCTGCAAGGATGTTGGGGTCTATGAGTAACTAGATCTGAGTCCAGAACGAACAGTTGTTGTGGCCCAAAGCTGGATGACCAGTAGGTTACCTGTGCCCGTTGCTAGTGTTAGCAACAGGTCCGAATTCCCGGTTCGGTTCCAGGTCCGGTTCCGACCTGGAACCGGACCGTTGCAACGGGTTTTCACCAAAAACCCGGCATTTCAAGTCAACAATTTTGGCTCCAATTAAGTATCTGAGTTCTGATCGTATCGTGACATGATCAGTATGTAGATTGTGCAGTTTTAGCCCCTCTTTCACCTCTCGATCTCAAATTTGCGATCGGACCAATATTCGTTGAGTTCCTATCAAAAACCCGCACTTTTCGGCCGAAATATCACCTTCTTTGACAGCGATTCAACGAATATTGCTGCAATCACAAATCTGACAGCGGGAGGTGAAAGAGGGGCTAAAACTGCACAATCTACATACTGATCATGTCACGATACGATCAGAACTCAGATACTTAATTAGAGCCAAACTTGCAGGAACTGTAATATGGAACCACGGTCCGGTTCGAAACCTGGATCGCAGCCGGGTAACCCGGAACCGTTGCTAACACTACCCGTTGCTAACACTATCTTTGCAGCATAAGCTCCACAATGCAAGAGGATCCTGGACGATGGCAGTAGCAAGATCACCACCTCTGCTGTCAATGGATCAAACCACGTAATGTATCATGCTACCTAATCAGGAATCATAAGGGATAGATTTGCAAGCAGCTCAGAAACCTTGCATGCTGAGTTACAGTATGTATGATAAGAAAGAATCACATTCAATACATCAACAGCAAACCATCCCTGTTTGCTGGGTGGATTGAGTGCTGTTGTACAGTGGCACATGCTTCACAAGTTGAGTCTGTGCAGGTGTATGCAAAGGTGTGTCTACTGTATCATATAACGAGACATGTCTCATTGGCATATGGTTGATCGATGACTCATCACGCCAACTCCAGAAGAGTAAAGTTACATCATAGTCCTTGGCAAAGTGATATCTGAACTTCCAATCAGCGCAACACTCATCCATTAGAGCTATCATGTCTTCTACAAACCACAGTGTAAAAAAAAGAATAGAGGAGCCAATCAACCATCCTGGATCTCCATGAAACATATCTGCTCAATCAGGTTACATTGCGAATGAATTCCTGATCGAATCTCCAATTCCAATCGCGATATAATTCCCAGCACCAAATCTAAGAGTAAGAATGCAAGTTCCGAAGCCAATGCAAGATCCAATCCTGAGATCATGTCCAAGTGTACCGAGTCCATATCCGTGGCCAATTCCGTTCATTTCGATCGCAGCACACTGATTTCAGAAGTCGGGCTTCGGCAGTGGCCATGTGTAGCAGTCGGTGACCATCCCAGCGGTCGGTAGGTCGCTCAAGTCGATCTCTAGGTCTCTAGCCATATCTGCAGCAAGATAGTACTTGGTCACCAAGTATGCAACGGCAGTTCCACAGTAGATTCTGCTCTGGATGCTCTCCATCAGTGACTGCATATCAGAGAACACATGAGGGATAGTCCGGATGCCAAGCTTGTTCAAGAGATCCGAGATCTCTGTGAGTCACATGCAGCCTGCTCCAAATGTATAGAATTTGGCATCAGTTATGGAATGGGCAGTCAACATCTATTGTAGGTGGACGGCCCTGGTCATGTTAAGGTGCAGCTCTGACGAATTAGTGTAGCTCTGTTGCATGAGTGCAGCTCTGCAGGAGACTCGTGTAGTAGTTAGTTCTAGCGAGATGTCAGTGCCAGGATGAAATAACATGCACTTCTATACGTACCAAGAGGCGATTTGCCCACATCGGTAGCAACACTCGACTTCTGACGGCGTCACATGCATCAGAAGCAATCAAAAGACAATGCATGATCCCAGATTTAATTAGTTGATCTTCGAACCAGTGGACTGCCCGCAGCTCAGAGGCATTGGTGAAGTCTTCTGACTTCGCGTATGTACATGGTACACATGACACGCACAACACGCATGACTTCAGCTTTATTGACACAATTGAAAATGCCGAATCAATTAGGTTTAGCTGCAGGTTTAAGACCTCAGCCACCGCGGGCTTCCAAAGTACAGAACTTTGCAGAACAGAATACGTTACAAAGTGGATGAAGGTCATCGACGACGGCCCTGGGGATTTGTCTGACCAAGCAATCAACTGGATCAGGGCTACAGAGAACGTCCAAGTGAAAATCATTAATGCTAACCTCTCCGAGATGCTTGTACTAGCCGAGAAGTTCGCCAAGATTTGCAACCTCAACGAGAGCTTCGCCACTGAAGTCAAGGACATGAAGTCTACTAACCCCGTCCTAGATGGTCCGAGCAGGGAATTAGCGGCCACTCAGCAGGAAATTTAGGAGTTGGAGGAAGAGCTCAAGATTGAGAAACGTCATTCCGCCAGGTTGGAGGGACGGCTCGACTTGTGCAAGTCAGAGCCGGAAACAACGGAGCAGACAGACAGTGCACAGCTCCAGCTGGAGAAGGACATGCTGCTGCAACAAGTCAAAAATCACTCGTCAGAGAAGAGTAGCATGGAATCCAAATTGAGAGCGTTCGAATACGTCATTCAATGACTGACGACTAACCAAGTACGTGTGATGCCGGCGCCGAACACCACCCAACCGCATGCAGGTCTATTCAGCATCAATAGCTCCTCTGAACCGACCTCTGGCCAATTAGGGATCTGTCGCCCCGCCGAGGCAACCCCTGGCCCATCTGAAAGCCCTGGCTTCTCTGTCAAGTCATCTAACCTTCCAATGTATGAGGGCAAAAGAACTTTGCACGATGTCACTGTCTTCCTTTTTGCTTTGGAACAACACTTCACAAATGCTACCCAGGCCATTGGATGGGTCAGCACTCCGGGATGAGGAGACAAATCAGTGCTACAACTGAATGGCGACGCAGCACTCTCGGCCATGCACTGTTTCCCAATGATGACGCCTATCCAATGGTCCAACTTTTGCACAGAGTTGAAAACTAAGTCAATTCAGTCCAACGCCTTGGGCCTGGTCAAACCCGAATGGGAAGAACTGTGCCTAAAGAACGGAGAACATCTCACAGAGTTTAACCAGGATTTCCGTGGCCAACGTTTGAAAATGGACCCACACCAGCCTATCCCTGCCGAAATGGTAGCCGAAGCTTATGGATATAAGATCAAAATTGGCAACCAGGTAGTTTATAAAGACTTGGTTTGGTATATTGGTATGTATGATAGAACTCCAACTCTCGAATAGCACATGGAGCACCTCGCCGCATTGGACATGTCTCTTGACAAGTCTTAACCTAGAAGTGGTCCCAACATTAGCACAACTACAAAAGCTTCAGCTATGAAGATGGACTCCAAGAAAGGTGGTACAACTGGCACAGCAGGCCCGGCCAAAGATGACGGTGTGACATGCTACAACTGTGGCCAGGTGGGTTATATCTCTTGCAATTGCCCATACCACGACTTAATGAAGAAGCTACTTGAACGAGCATTAGTCGGCAAAGATGCCCCAAAAGCCAAGTCTGGACACACATGTAAATATAAGAAACGGGGAGGTGCACTAACTGGTAGAAAGGAGAGTGGGCGGCTTGCCGAAGAAAAGGAGTCTCAGCAGGAGACGGACAGTGAGGCGGAGAGCAAGTTGGAGAGCCTCTCAGACTGAGACTCTGAAGCGGGAAAAGGTAAAGGAGGTCAGTGGCTGCAGCTGTACCTCCCATAAACACATCATCATGTACAGTATCTTCGAACAAAAAGGGTGGCAAATTGGTGCCAGATAGTCAATTCAAGTTTTTCACCCCTTACCACTACTTGAAAGTTAGTAAACTAGATGACTCAGTAGTCAACCTACTAAGGTTAGATGGGGAAATAAGATACAAAACTAAAGGAGAATGGTGGAGCAGCAAAAAGGCAAGGGTAGTGAAGGACGATGGGGCATCAGAGAACTATGTGGGGTCAATGATCATTGAGGATCTAACACACGAAGGGGCTGCCCTGCATGCAAAGGAGGCGGAATGGATGAATGTGGAGACATCCAATATCGAGGCAGTGGATGGCATCCAGGAATGCCAAAGAGTCAAATTGAAACTACGACTCAGTGGGTCATATGTCTATGAGGCCCAATTTACAATCTACGATGTCAAGAGCTTTGATATTGTGCTAGGCAAAAGATGGATTCGTAACATACACAGACAATATCAATTTGACCATTACAGCAATGAGATGTCGATTGCCGATAACTTCTGGGAGGAAAGAGAGTATGGCCGAGTCCATCTCTTGCCTGGCCTATGCCCCTTGGACGTCGACGAAGGAATAGTGAAGCAGGCCAAATTCATGGGTATTTACATCATACTGAAGGCAGGGCTCAACAATGTATCTATCCACCTGTTGAAATGGGCCTTCTTGATCAAAGTGCACCACCACGGCGATGGCGACACACTTCCGACAGAACCACCAGGGGAGTTTCCAGACATGTTGAAAGAATTCCAGGGTCTTTTCGGCGAGCCAACTGATGCAAATTCACACAACGGAAGGCTAACTGATTTCAAAATTAAAACTTACCTGAATGGGAAAATACCATTCCACTCAGCATAGCGCATCTCTCCACGTGATGAAGAAGAGCTTCGCAGACGGATAGACAAGGTGATTCGCTGTGGTTGTATTTATCCCTCTCGAAGCAATTTCGGCTCACCAGTGTTTCTTGTGCCAAAGTCTGATGTTACGCTGCTTATGTGCATCGATTATTGCACAGTAAACGCCTTGTCCATCAAGGATCGTTATCCTCTTCCACATATCGAGGACTTACTGAACTCCACACATCGCTCCTGCTGGTTCACAAAACTGGACTTAGCGGCTGGTTACCATGAAATGTGTATTGCAACAGTTGACAGGCAAATGACAGCCTTCACCACTCAGTTTGGTTTGTACGAGTGGCGAGTACTGTCGTTTGGCCTCGCGAACGCACCCAGCCATTTCATACGCATGATAAATGGCATCTTGAAGCCAGTGAAATGCAATTCCATTGTCGGGGACCTCAACAATATTATGATCCACAGCCGTACCTTGGGGGAACATGTCGTACAGGTCTATGAGGTGCGTACCTTACTGACGGAACGTTGTCTCACAGCCAAACCTGCAAATTGAGCCGGGGATTGTCAGAAAGTTGATTTTTGTGGGTGTGACATTGACAAAGACGGCATCAACACCCAGGAACATAGGACACGTGTGGTAAATAATTGGCCTCAACCCGAAAATGGTAAGGACATCAGAGGCTTCCTGGCGCTCACCAGTTAATATAAAAAATTCATTGAACACTACGTTCAGATTGCAATGCCATTGTACGCCATTGGCCCCCCTCTGTAGGAAAAAGGAGATGTTGGGCGGTGATGTGAAGAGCCAAGGAAAGTCAAGTGCACTCCATTCGCCTGGGATAGAGAATGCCAGCATGCCTTCAACACCCTCAAAAAAGCACTGTACAATGCCCCAGTCCTGGCTCTACCAGACCCCAAAGCCAAATATTTCCTACATGTCGATGCTAGCCAGTATGCATTCGGCCCAGTGCTCTCCCAGGTGCAAGACAAGGCAGAGAATGTACTGGGTTATTTCAGCCGTAAATTACATAATGCGGAGAGGCGATAACCTGCATGTGACAGAGAACCATTGGGCATCCGAGACGCAATATTATACTGGAAATTCAACCTACACGCAGGTGGGCAACCATTTCTGGTACACACAGAACATGCAACCTTTCGTTGGATCCTCAAACAACCACACCTTGCCGTATGACAGATGGATATCCTGACAATCCTCCAAGAGTTTGACTAGGAGGTCAAGCTGATCCTGGTTGTAATGGATCAGGTCGCGGGCACTTTCTCTTGCCATCCGGATTTCCGATGGGAGAGATGCAATGCAATGGCACTAGAAGTTATTGCGGCTGGAGAATGGATTGAGGATATCAAGGCGGGCATAATTGACGATGAATGGTTTGGGCCTAATACACAGTCCTTGGCCAACTAAGGTCGCTGCACCCTGCCATCCACCGCATCCACAAAAGAACGCAAATTATGGGTGTCAGCACAACGATTCTATTTGGAAGATAATGGTCTACTGTGGTTATGTGGCGATTTCGAGAAGAAACAGGTCGAGAACAAGGCTAGGCCAAAGAAGAAAGACGACGAGGAAGTGGAGATGATGGTAAGGACAACAGAGAAGGAGGAAGATGGAAGGGAAGAGAAGGAGGGAGAAGGAAAGGCAGAGAAGAGAGGACAGTTGTGTATTCCAAAAACGATGCAGTGTCGAATTCTCCATGTTGCGCACGACACTCTAGCAGGGGAATACTTCTGTGCGGACCGAATGTACTTACCCATGAAAGACCAATATTTCTGGAAGCATGTGTGGCGCGATTTACAGCATTATATTACGGGCTGTGACTTTTCCCATCGAACCAACCACCGGAGTGGAAAACCCCTGCGCCTCCTACTGCCACTTTCTATAGCCAAAGGCCCCTGGCAAAGAATTGGCATCGACTTTATAACTGACCTGCCGGTCTCGGGAAGTGTCCATGACTGCATTGTGATGTTTGTCAACCACATGACAAAGAGAGCAGATTGGCGAGCTTGCACAAAAACAATTGACGCCCCGGCCTTGGCACGCATATTCATCAAAGACATCGTCCGTCTACACAGAGTACCGCAAGAGGTCGTATCGGACCGCGATGTATTCTTTACAGCAGACTTTGGGAGACAAATGGCCAGGATTCTGCAAACAAAGCTGCTCATGACTACAGTGTTACATCCAGAAACGGATGGCCTGTCTGAGACCTCGAACAAGACGGATGTACAGTATTTGCATGGCTTCGCCAGGCACGATCATGCCAATTGGGACAACTACCTCCCGTTTGCGGAATATGCTTACAATTTCTCAGTACACTGCTCGATGAAGCAGACGCCTTTTGAACTTGATTTTGGCTATGAGCTGCCTTTCCCACTAAACTTGATTGTAGATCTTCAGCGGCCGCAAGCCAATCAAACAGCAAAAACACTGCAAGACCGCAAATTCGTGAAACAATTGCAGAGCATTTTAGGAGTCGCCAGGGATGAGTTGCGAGATGCTCAGGACAAACAGACAGCGGAGGCTAATAATTCACGACGTCCAATTGATCCATGATCACCGCAGGTGCGAAGGTATTTCTACAAACAAAGGATCTGCCACTCACACACGCCAAAGTCAATCCTACATGACGGAAACAGGTACATCATTGGATTGGCCCATACCAAATTATCCGAATAAACCGGAACGCCATCAAACTTGAGTTTCCAAACAACATGATGATCCACTACACAGTTAACATCCGCAGACTGAAAGTTAATTGCATGGACGATTCTAGGGTTACCTGGCGGCCACCACCTCCACTAGTACAGACAAGCCATGCGGGCACAGATTGTGTTGTGCATTCAATCGTACATCACCGTTCAAGCTCTGAGGGAGCCGGTTGGGAATATGAAGTGAAATGGGATGGCTGGGACGAACAGAATAACACATGGGAGCCAGAGGAGAATATGGCAAATGAAAAGAAATGGTGGAGCAGTAGTGGAAGGAAATAGGCGGGCGGCCAAAGGCGAAGAGAAACACGACACAGAAGAAGGCTTGAAGAGCAAGCTTCATCAGCAAAATGTAATTTAGTTACTGGAAGCCTCCAGGAGTGTCTGAGAGAATGTGGAGTGTAAACTTAGATGTGTCAATTTCAGGAGAGTATCAAACTCTAGGAGGGCATTTCTGCCAGCCTTCAGAGTTACTGGGAGTACAGACGACAAGCCTGGGAGCACCTGGGAGCGCCGGCGACAACCCTGGGAGTGCCGGTGACAACTCTGGGAGCACCTCGAATCACAGTAGAGCAGTCTGGGAAAAACATCTTCTTTGGAAACACTTCAGGTGCGCCTGGAAATCATAGCTACTACTTATTGTTCAACGATTTTTAAAACTCATGAATTCAGTTTGTAATCTCATCTATGTATCTATGTATCTATATATACTTACCCATCTACACACGGTATATCTGGACTGGCTGCAGATGGTGCTTGAGACCAATTCGAGGTGCGCCTGAAAATGACGATCGAGTGAACTCCGAGATACACTCCCAGGCCGTGATCGAGCGAGTTTGGACATGCGCTTGGAGGCTGTGATCATGCGAACTTGGAGGCCGTAATCGGGCGGGTTTAGAGATACACTTGAAGGCTGTGATCGACCGAGGTTGGAGATGCACTTGGAGGCCGTGATCGAGCAAGTTTGGAGATGAACTTGGAGGCAGGGATCAAACAAGTGTGTACATGCACTTGGAGGCCATGATCATGCGAACTTGGATGCAGTAATCGAGCGAGTTTGAAGATACACTTGGAGGCCGTGATCAAGCGAGATTGGAGATGCACTTGGAGGCCGCGATCGAGCGAGTTTGGAGATGCAATTGGAGGCCGTGATCGAGCGACCTTGAAGATACACTTGGAGGCCGCGATCGAGCGAGTTTGGAGATGCACTTGCAGGCCGCGATCAACCGAGTTTGGAGATGCAATTGGAGGCCGTGATCGAGCGACTTTCGAGATGCAATTGGAGGTCGTGATTGAGCGAGTTTGGAGATGTAATTGGAGGCCATGATTGAGCGACTTTGGAGATACACTTGGAGGCTGCGATTGAGCGAGTTTGGAGATGCACTTGGAGGCCGTAATTGAGCGAATTTGGACCAGTACTGGAAGGTAGTCGATGGACGGTACTCTGGGTGCTGAGACTCTTTTCATCAGTTAGTTAACTCGCAGCTGTGGGAAAGTGACAAGGTGACTTTACCTTTGAGCTCTCCAGGAGGCACACCAGAAGCTGAAGCTACATTCAGGGGTTAACTCGTCATCATGAGAATGAAGGGAAGACAAACAATCATGGGTGGATGCTGTACTCGGTGTATGCTATACTCGGTGCCAACTCATGATTATGACATGTTGAGATAGAGAGGGATGACCTAACTTTGTGTTCTGCGATGATAGTAGAGTTGTGGACGAGAAAGAGAGAGATGCGGGATGAAGATGGGAACAATGTGGAAGATACGAGTGGATATGAGAAATCCCGGGTACGCCTTGCCTGATTGGGTTGGAGTGACCTCGTATTGGTGAAATTACATGCCGGATTGGGACTCTTACCTGCCATATCGGGGATGGTCAATTGACTCGCCCACGAAATTCTCCTAAGTCCCAGTTTCTCATGATGATTTCCCCCGTACCTCTCATCTCTCTCTTTCTTGTCCTCAATTCGACCATCACCTAAGAACACGAAGTTAAGACATCGCTCTCTATCTCTCGATGCCATGATCAAGAGTTAAGACCGAGTAGAGCATACACCGAGTACAGCATACACCGAGTACATCATACACTGAGTACTGGATCATTCTACGATCGACTGTGTCCCACTGCCAGTCTCTCATCTCTCGGCAGACCATGTTGTACTCAATTCTCTACATTCGCACAATTACGCGTTAATCAATGAATCGAGTCTCCGCTCCTGTTGCGCCCCCCTCCTGAACTAACGCCTCCAGATTGACTGCCTCCTAGTACTCCTCCAATCTCATTCGGTGACGGCATCCAAGTGCATCTCCAAACTCCCTCGATCGTGGCTTCCAAGTACATCCCAAAGTTGCTCTATCACGGCCTCCAATTGCATCTCCAAACTCACTCAATCGCGGCCTGCAAGTGCATCTCCAAACTCGCTCGATCATGGCCTCCAATTGCATCTCCAGGTTCGCTCCTTCATGGCATCCAAGTGCATCTCCAAACTCGCTCGATCCTGGCCTCCAAGTGTATCTCCAAACTCGCTCGATTACAGCATCCAAGTTCGCACGATCATGGCCTCCAAGTCCATCTACATAGTCGTTTGATCACTGCCTCCAAGTGCAACTCCAAACTGGCTTGATCACGGCCTCCAAGTGTATCTCCAAAGTCGCTCGAGCACGGCCTCCAATTGCATCTCCAAACTCGCTCGATTGCGGCCTCCAAGTTTATCTCCAAAGTCGCTCAATCACGGCCTCCAATTGCATCCTCAAACTCGCTCGATCGCGGCCTCCAAGTGCATCTCCAAACTCGTTCGATTACGGCCTCCAAGTGCATCTCCAAACTCGCTCGATTACAGCCTCCAAGTGTATCTCCAAACTCGCTCCATCACGACCTCGGAGTGCATGTCTAAGTTCACTCTATCACGGTGTGGTAAAACGCTGGAGCTGGAAGGCCGACAGCCCATCAACACTATGCCGCACCGCGTTTGGCATCCGATGGGAATTTGTGAGAAAGAGCGGTTATCACTCGAGGAGCGTAGAAACAGGGTGAGAGGATCTACACGAATTGCGTGGATCTATGAAAGCTCGGCAAGAGTGCATGAGACCAAGAGCTGGGAAAGATAGACTGTGTATTTCGTACATTGAGATGATGTCTATCTACCCCAGGGTCTCCGAAATATATACTGCCTGTCGCTGAGTCGATCCCCATTATTCCTGTATCTCCGTATGTATATATATAGAGAGACTCAGATAATCCATGCCAAATAATGAAGTAGTGAATCTTGTGACTATAACAAAGACCAATATGATCGATGAAATGCCTTGTGGTTATGGAACCCTAAGAACCACTGGTGTGAGAATACGGAACCAAGTCTCCTGCAGACCTACGCAGGTCTCAGCAGCTCCAAAATTTGACTATCATAATAGTGAAATCTTGTAGCATCCTGAATACACCTCCATCACTGCAGGTGTTTTCAGGAGCACGTGAGAATGCTCTTGCACAGTCTGAGAGTACATTGCAAAGCTCCAGGGGGGATTGGGAGCATCCGGAAGTGCTTAGAAACACTGGCGAGGGCTACCGGAGTGTCTGGGAGGTTTGCGTATAGCTTCCAGACCGAAGTACATTTTGCTGATGTTCTGTTGGATGGTTGAGATACATCACAGAGGCATGTGTGTTGTTGGATCAGGGTGTTTTGTTTCTTCGAGAGAATTCTGGAAGATAATTGGAGAAGGTTGTGATGTATGTGGACGGCTCTGGTCATGTTAAGGTGCGGCTCTGTTGCATTAGTGAGGCGCTGAAGATGCCTCACGTGGTAGTTAGTTCTAGCGATATGTCAGTGCGAGGATGAAATAACATTCACTTCTATACATACGAAGAAGCGATTTGCCCACATCTATTTTCTCGATCCCCAGTCGACCGCTGCTCCGAAGATGGTGACCAGTCCACTTGGTCATTTATAATCATCCCGGCATCCAGCATAGTCCAATTCAATAGAAAATCTAAGTGCACCTTCTCCTTCCCTCCCTACTCCTTCTCCGAGCCCGCCTCTGAAATACAAATACCAGTTCTCTGTGCAATTTAGATACCGAAGTGCTCACCGTGGAGCTACCATATGCTCATTGCTCAGGTCGTGATTGTACCTGCTGACAACTCCACTGGCATATGCGATGTCGGGCCTACTGGAGGTCTTCGCATACATAAGACTTCTCATCACTGATTGGTACATGGTTTCATCACAGGCTTCTTCATGCAGCTTCCACTTGTAGAGGTTCATCACAATTCGCATGGCAACAGGTCTGGACTCATCCATTCAGAACTGCGCCTATATTGTCCGAATATAGTTGTGCTGATGGATGTGGATGATGTGATGTTCTTGATTGTGTTCAATGTCCATTACGAGATAGATGGCAATACTCCCGAGATCGTGCATTCGGAACATTGTCTTTATCTCATCCGTGATCAGGCCAATTATGCCCTCTTAGGAATGACAAGGAGATTAATGACACATAGAATGACTACAGCAATGACTAGACCGTGATCATCAAGCATGAATAGTCCTCCGTCAACATGTTATGGCACAAACGCAATCGACATCATGAAGATCTTCCAAGCGCTGTACAAAACTTGCGAAGTCTGATTTAGGCCATAAAGTGACTTTCGAAAGTGGAGTACCAAGTTCCGCAAAATCCCTGATCTTGGATTGTTGTATCGGCTCCCATTCTGTAGTGCACAAAAGTATCACTATGGTGGGTGCATGTAGATGTGTTCCTCCAAGTCCACTTCAAAGAAAGCTATACATATGTCCATTTGTCAGATCTCGAGATCGGACTTGGTGGCGATGGCGATTGCCACCGTAACCCAGGCCAAGCAAGCAGTTGGTGCATACATATCCCGGTGGTCGTTGCCTTCCATTTGGAGATTGTCTCCCCAGGCTAGCCCGGCATTGAACCGCTGCTCACTGCCTGCTTCAGTGTGCTTGATCTTGTACACCGAATAACTTGGCAGATCATTTCCTCATTCCGGAAGCTTCACGAAATCTCCCAAGACCTGATGCTGAGTAATTGGACCTATTTCTGTGTTGGTAGCCATAATCCATTTCTCAGTGAGCAGACACTCGGTTACTGCTGAGTGTGACTTTAGATCGTCGATTCTGTCCTTCTGATAGTCGGAGAACACAGCTGCAGCGTGGATGGGAATCATATTTTCGAATTCCTCATCTTCAAGAGATAATTGAGCACACTCAGGCAATTTGCCAGTGTAGTTCAGGCAACAACCTTCGGCCGGCGGCATCCACGCATCTCCAAGCGATGTCTCATGGCGAGCTAATGCTTGTGGCTTCAGTTTTATCCTCGGTCGATCTACAGGTAAATCATTGTCCAATGGCATCTCTGTTTGCAGTTCAGTTGGTTGGGTCTTGATTGGCAGTGAGGTTTCAGATTGCTTCTTGCTGGGTGTGGGTTCCACCATGAAATCTCTTTAGAAGTGCATCTTTCAAATCGCTTTGTCTGTGGCATTTCGTTTGGTGGACCACTTTCGTTCTCTGAATACCACTTCCCAGGAGTGGTGAAGCGTCATGGCCAATCAATGGTATACAAAGTACTGTTTAGTTGATATGTTGTACACAACGAATATGCTAGGAGTTGCTCTATAATCTAACTGGTATGGTTACTCTTTGGAACATGCACAAAAACCAAGCATCCGAACACACACAGATGCATCCACAACAGTATCCTCCAATGCCCAGCCTCGTAGGGAGTGTTTCCGGTTACTGATCACGTTGGGGCACAGTTGTTGAGAGAAACAGCCACTGAGACTGGAAATGCCCAGGATGTTTTCCAAAGTCAAGAATTATCCTGCATGCAACGTATGTGCTCCCTGATTGTGCAGTTAGCCCATTCGGCAAATCCATGACACTGAGGAGTATAGTATGTTGTCATGTCCATCAAGATCACTGCTGATTATAGATATTCTATGAATTTCTTGGAGGTATACTCACTGCTTCCATCATTTTGAAATTACTTCACTTGCTTGGTGCACTTCTTTTCGTTAATGTCGTTCCTTTCTTTCGATTTCTCCAGGGCTTCCGACTTCTATCTCAATATGTACTCATCCGTATGCCTTCGCGCATCATTGCTGGAGGGAACCATATATTGAGCACCTCCACTGGTTGTTTCCAGGGGACCTCATATGTCTGAGTGCACAAGCTGCAAATGATCAGTAGAACTGGAAGTAGTATTTGGAGTAACAGGCTTCCAAGATAACTTGAACTTGATCCACATTTCTCGTTGGCACTTTCCGGTCATTGGTGGAGTGTTGGTATTCATTAGCAAGTTCTCAACGGCATTGAGACTGCTGTGTGCAAAGTGGCGATGCCACAACATCAGCTGCTCTGCATCATGCCAAGCTGCATGCCCAGTTGTCGTAACTGCCAGCAGCCAGCTGTTGATATTATTGATATGGGTGTATTCGGTTGACAATTTTGAAGACCATCCGGAACTCGATCCTCAGCAAACAGCCCGTCGACTTGAGGCGCAGTAGCGCTCAACTTACCATGTCAATTGTAGTGATTGAAACCATAGTGATTCACTGGTTCTACTGTGAAGTTCTTCTCCATGATTTGAAACTGTGATATGAGATTGAACGATCCGGGCAAATAAACCACGTCTGGAAATGTGATTGTTTCCGACTTGCTATGTGGCAGTTGACAACTCAATTTAACACTGGCATACGGGGATGCAAACAATATGACCGCATTTGATCCCTTCACTTTCTTGTTCTTGGAGAATATTGGATACTGGTAATGATGATTGCTCAACAACTGGAGATGTGAGTTGTGCATCCCCAATCGATAAAGCTAGCACGGAATGATGTATCAACGCTAGTGTCAATTTGATAGTTCTCGATTGAAGTGGTGTGAGTCGAGGTAGCTGAAGCTTCAATTGATGCTTTTGCTGTTGTGTCAGCAGACTTTGGTGGATTGCAACGTTGCTGGCTTATGCAATTCTTCGACGTATACTCTCGCCGTTGGCAATGAAAGTACTTCCGTGGATCCTTCACTTTCCTATTTTCCTGCTTATCTCTCTTATCCCTCGTTGAACTTTTGCTGCCTGTACTGGCATTTACACCATAACCACCTTCGACCCCCTTCATTATAAAGATTAGAGCTTCTACATGGCGTCCATTCTCTCTCTTGATTGCAGCTTCCTTTTCAACAAGCTTGATAATGATCACATTGGGTGTGGCGGTCATCCTGGTGTGTTTCTCCGGCATCATCTCCTGGAACACTTTCCACTCATTATTGCTTTGGATCCCAGAGAGGACGTAGAAGATGTGCACCTGCTCACACATTTTGGCAATTGTCTTTGTATTATCTGTATTGACAGCATCAGTGTCAGTCGTCAATCACCCATGGCAGAGATTGTAATCATTGACAATCTGATCGATCTGAGATGCGTAGTTGTCAACCTCCCTGCACTCCTGTAGCATGATACTCTAAAGGTCTTCCCTAAACTCCAAGATGAGGAGCTTCAACTTTAACTTGTAGGCTGATGTGAGCTAATCCCAAAGCGTCTTTCCATCATTCACAACTGTGTATTTCGCTTCAACCGTCGGTTCAATGTCCAACAGGATAGTCAAGCTGGCAATACCATGGCAACTCATCTGGTCTTTGAATGCAGCCTTGTCTGTGGCGGTCGCATTTACAGCTTGCTCTTGCAGCTTGTTATTGCCTCCTTTGAAGATACCATACACTTGCTTGTGCTCAAGAAGTAGGGCCATCTCGGTTGCTCATGGCGCAGAGTCTGTGGAATTGGACTTGGCAATTGTAATCGTCGTCGAATTCATCTTCCATGATTCCGATCTTGTATCCCAATCATCATTTATCATAGTTTCGCAGACTGCATATGAGATGTCCGGTAGCAGTCATCACAAGTGCAGCGGAATGGGCGGCAATTGTTTAGCTTGTGGAGATGCTCCGCCATAACAACGTTGACCTCCAATTGACAAACGCAGTGGAGGTGTCACTTGTAGGTGTGGGGACGGATTTGAGTGCGGTCATCACGTGGGTTGGTTTAGGGTTGTGCGCGGCGGAGCCACATCACTTTAGTTCTTGTGTACGTGTCAATTAGACTTAGCGAGAGTCAGTGAGTTTAGGTCAATAGAGAGATTCAGGACACCGGACACCGTACAACAGGTTATGAGCCCGGGCACTTCGCTGATTTGACGAACTCGACTCGGATTTAGATTTCGAATTGCGGCATCATCGACACGGTCTCGGAGGAGTACAGACAGACTCGACACGTGTACGGACGACAAGATGGCCGAATCGACAGCGATCACGATTAAGAAGTTTGATGGTACGGACTACAAGAGCTGGAGTTTGGAAATTGAAATACTCTTGGAGCAGAAGCAGGTTCTCGGCATTGTCGACGGTACAGAGGAAGCACCGGACGCGAAGGACGGGACAGAGTTTAAAGCATGGAAGAAGCAGCATGGGATCGCACGGTCGACCATTCTCCTCGCGATGGAGCGGTCATTGCAGCAGCAGTATGGCGTTCAGAAAGACGCAAAGGCGCTGTGGGATCAGCTGAAGGAGGACTACAAATCGAAGGTGAAGCTGAATGTGTGGGCCCTGCGAGATGAGATGTCAGCTGTGAGGTTGAACGATTGCGAGAATGTACTGGAGTACGCATCGAAGATCCAGGGGTATGTGAACGACTTCAACCTCTGTGCGGAGAGTTCGACTGGTACGATGCCAAAGAGCGAGCACAGCTACTACCTGATGCAGGGTATACCTAAGGATGATGATTGGAGGGTTTTCACCCAGTTGATGTACGATAAGATCGACACCATGGCCGACAAACCGGAGGAGATTGTCACGAAGATGAAAGCCCACGAAGCGCGATTACAGAAGCACGACGATTCGGAGGTGGCAGCCATGTTCTCAAAGTTGCAGACGAAGAATGAGAAGCGGAATTCAAAGCACTCTCGGAAGTCCCAGAAGTCCCGTGGTAGTGGCAGCGAGAGCGATGGTAGTAGTTCGGAGAGTGAGAAGCATCGCCGCAGGAATTGGAAGGATACCCAGGAATGCTACAGATGCCATCAGGTGGGGCACATTGCACGGTATTGTCCAAGCACTGCACCGATGGAGAGCGGAGCACCGGCAGAGACGGCAGCAGCGGCAGCGGCAGCAGCAACGACAATGACAACGACATCTATTGAGGACTATTGGATGACAACTACTGGCAGAGAAGCCCCATCGAAGGAGAGCTGGTACTTAGACTGTGCCACCACCTCTCACATTTGCGGAGATCGACAAAGGTTCGAACGGTACACGGAGTATACCAAGAGAGAAGAGCGGGAGATTCGTGACTTTGCTGGCAGGAAAGCGGGCAAAGCCACCGGGCATGGCGATGTACGACTGAGACTTCGGTTACCAGGAGGCCGAAAACATGAGGTTGTTGTGAGAAACGTCTTGCATGTCGAAGGAGCACACAACTCGTTGTCCCAATCGCGGCTTATGGATCGGGGATTGCGGATTGTCCCAGTCAATGGCTACGGAATCAAGATATACGACAAATCGCCGGCAGAGGACAGTGCTCGAGGTCGAGGTCGAGGAGGTCTTGTGGGCGTGGCACGCCAGATTGGAGGGTTATTCCGACTGGATGTGAAGCGGCTGGATGTGAAAGTTGCAGGAAAGAGATATCGAGCGAGAGGATGATTGCTTCGGAGGAGCTTCGGAGGAGCTCCAGGCACGGTTGATTGTTTCGAAGGAATTCTGGGCTTGATTGTTTGGGAGGAGCTTCAGGCAAGCTCTATCTTTGTTTTCTTTAGAGTTTAGCACTTACGGTCGTGATACCGCCCTGGAGGAGTGTGGGGACGGATTTGAGTGCGGTCATCACGTGGGTTGGTTTAGGGTTGTGCGCGGCGGAGCCGCATCACTTTAGTTCTTGTGTACGTGTCAATTAGACTTAGCGAGAGTCAGTGAGTTTAGGTCAATAGAGAGATTCAGGACACTGGACACCGTACAACAGTAGGTCCCTTTTTACACACAGGGGCTGACAACCGATTGTACGGGTTTGTGTACTTCAGTAAGTGGCTTTGTGTGTGCTTATGCAGAGGTGTGTCTATTGTATCCTGTAATGAGACATGTTGCATCGACATAACGTTGATCCATGACTAATGGTGCTAACTACAAATCAGGCAACTTGCATCATAGTCCTGGCCATTGTGATATCCGTACTTCCAATCAGGTCAACAAGAGGAATGAGAAGGGACCGAATAGTCAGAAAGAGAAACTGGCCATGTTGATTGACTGGAAGCGATTGTTTGCAGACAATGTGGGAGGCGCATATATCAGTAAAAGGGAGAGATTGTTTAAGGGAGATTGGAAACGGTCAGTTGATCATGGGAGACTACTGAAGACAGTGTGGAAGTGACTGGATAGAGATGGAATGGGGGAGGCTAACTAGGATGAGGAGAAATGAATGGTAGTCGAAGCACTGGGTAGGAGGAAAGTAACACCAGAGTGGGCAATGGGAAAGGAGGGTATGGTATAACACTAGATGGTAACCAAGTGAGACTCAACCAATCTTACATGGGTTCTAAAATTAGCTTTGCTCCCGAGCTTCTCCAAATGCAACCATTTTCCTTGTATCTTGACTGGGCCAAGTGCAACTTGGACAAAAGTGCTAACACAGCCTGCATATACACCGACTGCAAATCGGTTGCCCATTCAGTGAAGCCTGAACTCTTGTGTAGTGGAAGAACCTTAGATGCTGGACTCGACTGTAGAGGAAGAGCTATCTCTGTGGGACGGCAAATACCAGGCCCCAGTGATGAGTGGTTTGTTCCCAATATCTCTCACAGCGCAAGCCGTGGAAGATTGACACCTCAGTCCCAATCATGGCTGCAGATTGGGAGCATATCAACGCGAGAGACAATGGAACCCATGCTCTAGCACTGCTATGATAAAATTGAGAATACAGACTATCATGGGCATGGGTCGTACCTGGAATGCTCAGCAATGAGGTGGGGCCACCCCGCCATATTTGGCTTAAGCCTAGTGACTAGGTATGGAAACACTCAGTGTTGCACAAGCTGAACAAAGTCAGTTCTGTGAATCGAGACATGAGAGACATCAGTGTTCTGCAAGGTTTATTCGAGCCTGCATGGTGCCTCCACAGGAACCCTAACTTCTTAGTTCCAAAGAAGAATGGAAAGTACAGCTGCATTATCTATGCTGAAATTGTAGCAAAATATAAATCGGTCCGGCAGCCACCCCTAAACAGCCCAGATACTGTGGTGGTGATCACCAGACCTTCTATGTACTACCAGATCCTCCCAAGCCCCCCTGGAGCTGTGCTAAGTTCTCTCAGATGCTGCAAGAGCATTCTAAGATGCTCCTCAAAGCACCTGCAGTTATTGAGGTGCATTTAGGATGCTGACAGATTTGACAATTGGAATAGTTCAACATTGAAACTGCGGAGAGCTTGGCGCAGCGCTACATCAGCCTTCGAGAGTAGCAGGGATCTCAGCACATCTCTGTGGGAGACATCAAGAACAGCTGAGACCTCTGCACAAGTCCTGCGGAAGACTTTGTACCATATTCTTGCCGCAACAGTTCTTAGGGTTCCAAATCAATAACGTATTTTCTTTATCATATTCGTCATTCTTACTGTCAGATGATCTGGTACATCTGACTAGGGCATGTATTATTCAAGACTTTCTATATATCTACGTATGGATATACAGGGATAACAAAGCTTCGCGAAGTGACACAGAGTAAATCGTTGGGAGACCGCAGGTTCAATAGACATCGCATTATGCAAAATACAGACAGTATCTTTCCCAGCTCTTGGTCTCATGAACTCTTGCAAAGCTGTCATAGATCCATGTAATTAGTGTGGTTCCTCATGCACTCTTGCCAAGTTTTCATAGATCCATGCAATGAGTGTGTGGTTCATCATGGCTAGGTGGTTCTTTATGTGCTCTCAACTTCTTCCTATGCTCCTCAAGTCAGAACCACACTTCATTCAGAATTTCTTTCACCAGCCATGCGAGGTACGGAGGAGAGTTGGGGATTGACTGACTGACTGCTCATACAGCATGATCGATTACACTCGCAGATAGCCTCCGATGCCATGATGAAGTGAGTTCAACATTGCACTGAGAGGCAATAATCGAGCATTTTTGGAAATACACATTGCGAATAGGATCAAGTGAGCTTGGAGATACACCCAGACCCAGTGATGATGCGAGTTTGGGGATGCAATTGGAATCCCTGATTGTGCACACTCGGTGGCCATAATCGTGTGAGTTTGAAGATTCACTTCGGTGCCGTAATCTTGGGAGTGTGAACATGCGCTTGAAGGACATGATCAGGCGGGATTAGAGGAGCACATCGAGGTAGTCAACCTGGAGGTGGCAGTTTGGGAAGGAGGGGTGAAAAGAGCTGAGACTCTATTTATTAGTTTACTTAGAAGTGTGAGAATGTAGGGATTTGAGTACAACATGCTCTGCCAACAGATGAATGACTGGAATGGAGCAGAAGACAGTCAATGGTCGGATCATACAGTACATGATGTATGCTGAACTCCATGTATACTGTACTCGGTGAATGCTGTACTCGGTGTTGACTTTTGATGATGTCATGCAGTGACAGAGAGGGATCACTTACCTTGGTAGTCTTAGGTGATGTTAGGGTTGAGAACTAGAAACAGCCTTATGCGAGGAGATGGGCCAAACCATGATGAGGAACTGCCACATGACGAAATTTCGTGTGTGAGTCAGTTTGCCATTCCAGACATGGCAGGTACAAGTCCCAATCTGGCTGGGAATAACACCAATTCAAGGTTATCTAACTTATTCAGGCTTGTAATACCCCTGATATCCCATATCCACTCGTATTCTCTATATCATTCCCATGTTCATGCCCCATCTTTCTTTTGTTTCCATAACTCTACCATCATTGCAAGAAGACAAACTTACGCCACTCCTCTCCATCTATTCATGCCATGATTTTGAGTTGATTCAGAGTACAGCATCCACCCCAGAGTGTTTCTCTTCCCTTCAATTTTGTGATAATATATTGACCCATGAATGTAGCTTCAGCTTCCTGCGTACCTTCCTGTACAATCGACTCCCATCAGCCAGCTCTGCTTGAAAGCTCAATGGTAAAGTCACCCTGTCACATTCCCACGGTTGTGAGTTGTCTAACTGATACATACAGTCGCAAACACCCAGCGCTCCTTCCATCGACCACCTCCAAGTACTCATCCATTCTTGCTCGATTATGGCCTCCAAATGTGTCTCCTAACTTGCACTATCATGGCCTCCAAGTGCAGATCACCAAACTTGCTTGATTACGGCCTCCAAGTATATCTCCTCAGTTAGTTGATCACGACCTCCAACTGGATGTCCAATCTCACTCCATCATCACCTCTGGGTGTATCTCGCACCACATACGACTATGGTCTTGTAGTGTATCTCTAAGTTAACTTGATCATCATTTTCAGGTTCACCTTGAATTGCTCTCAAGCACTGCCTGCAGCCAGGCCAGATATACTGTGTGTAGATTGATCGCTATATGTATACACATATATATAGATATACAGATCTATAGATGAGAACACTAACTAAATGCATGAGTTTTAAGAATCATTCAACGATAAGTAGTAGCTATGATTTCCAGGCGCACCAGCAGCATTCCCAAAGAAGATGTTCATTTTCCCAGTCTGCTCTACTGTGATACAAGGTGATTCCAGACTTGGCGCCGGGGCTCCAAGGTTAATCATTGGCGCTCCCAGGTGCTCGCAGGCTTGTCATTGGCGCTCCCAGCCATGACGCTGGCGATCCCAAACACTTCCAGCTGCATTTGAAGATCTCTCTGGCACTCCCAAGTGTTATCAAACTTATCATACTCACTTCTATGGGACTTCTGTTCCAGCCTTCAGAGATTCTACTTGCTTTGAAGGCCAGCCAGAATTTCCCCCTAGAGTCTGATACTCTCCTAAACTTGACGAATCTAAGTTGACACTCCACATCATCTCAGATATTCCTGCAGGCTTCGAGTGACTAAGACACATTTTACTGATGAAGGGCAAATCAGGATTCACTGAACAACATAGGGTTACGGCCTAATATCAAAGACCTTTCGGAAGCCTTTGCTGGGCTGCTGCTTGTGTCGATCATTGACTATCACATGCAGTATGACCACCAAACATTGCTCGAGCATAGCCGGGATGGCATCCCCTTTCGAACTACTGAAAGCATGTATCACCGATGAAAAGTGTTACTGGGCGATACCAATTCGGCATCAGTATTTGTCCAATCATCCTGGACAATGCTAACAACCAACCAGGTGTCGATTGTAGAAATATTCATCGAAGATGTCAGAATGAAATATCGAATATGCCAGTGGGTAAGCAAAATGATGAAAAGTTGCCTAGAGTTGGAAGAGTTCCTATGGAACATCTTTGGAACCTTGATTACGTACTTGCCAATATGGCGACAGCTAGGGCTATGATTACTACAGACACATTCAACTGGTACAGAAAGTGGACAAATATACTCTCGAGTGTGTGCAGAGAGGCAGAAATGCGGCAGCAGGAGTCAAAGTTCAACATGGTAGTGAATTGGCCACATTGAAAGAACTGTACTGAGTGCAGGATAGTTTAGAATTTTGCACATACAATCGAACATGCATTGTGTTGAATGCAATACCTGCATGGCGCCTGTTCAGAATGTTGCAGAATGACATCAACCTTCGATGTGAAACTGACGGAAAAAACGCTAGGGCAATCTTGAATGGAAGCTGGCTGCAATGCTTCCCTGTTGAAGATGGTAGATGTTTTTGAAGGCTCCAGACAAACACTTGTAGGAGTTGAGACCAGCTTAGAAGGGTAGGGGAATAAGCATACAGGCAGAAAACAATGACAGGAACCAGCACATGTATCAGTATGAGAAGGGGTGTTGCAATGAATTTGAAAACAGATACAATGCTGGGAAACATATGCATTTTGAACTGATAATTGAACTTGAGGAGTTTCACAGCAATGTATGTGGTGTTCGATTCCTCTTGGAGACAGATTCATACACCATGCTACATTGACCGCACTTACCCACCTATGAGCTCCTAGGAACACTATTCACACAATTAATATAGTATATATGTCTGTTTAATATCAACAGGAAACACATTTCATGAAGCTTTATTGAAAGTCCACACAATGTCTCATGGCAGCAGCAAGGGGAAAGGAATCCTTAGCCAGAAGAAGTGGATGAACTTGCGGACACAATTGAAAGAAGCTTACTGCGAATACAGGTGTAGCATGGACTGGAAAGATGCAGGAGGAAGAGAGCATACAAATCATTTATTGGGTTAAGACTGGCAGCGGAATCCAATGGAAGATAGAAGGAGATAGGCGAATTTCTGGGGAATCTGAAGCTGCTGGCAGGAAATACAGTAAAAGAAATGCAGAAAATTTGACGGTAGGCTATCAAATAACTTGATTGAGATGGAGTACTTGTATATAGTTGGATAACCAATACACTTCAGGCAGTGTGCTACTGAGTATTGAGTAGCAAACCGAAACATGCAAATCTGCACAATGACTAACAATGCAATGTGGAAGTGAAGGAACATGACAATAGGTAGTGGAGTGGTACTGGTGGTCTATAATAACTACCAACATCAAAAAATGGGTGAAATTGTGCAAGCAGTGCAAGAAGAGAGTGCCGCAACAGTACAATGAACACCTGAAAAGCCTAACAGTGAGTACCAAATGACACCGAGTGGGAATGTACATTTTGTACAGGTCCAAAATGGAGAATACATACCATTTGCTGGCAAATGTAGGGAATATGAAATACTGTGGGCAGACGATTGACCACTGAAGCAGGGTACATCATAGCAGGTAGCCAATTTCTGTTACTTGATGGTGATCTGTTTGTGCAGAACCCCAGAAATTGTGATAGTAGACCAAGGTGTACAGATCAAGACAAGAAGAGACCTCCTCCTCCAATGTTAAATTATATGGAAGTTGACCATATGACCGTACCATGCAACAGCGTATCGGGTAATTCAAGGAGGACAGAGACTGAGTGCAGTTGCACAGTTCACACTCACTGCCTGCTCAGATGAACTGAAACAGATGTGGATTTTCTACCTATCCGCAGTGGTTTGGGCTGGCAGGAACACAGTGAGACACAGGACAGGACACTCACCCTTGGGCCTGATATATGTGCAGGACGTCACACTTCCAATCGAGCAGTAGGACATAATATGGATTACTACCAACTGGACCCAAGGAATCAATGATTCAGTATCGCACTAGGAGCGAGAGCAAGGCAAGTGGAATGGCAGCAAGAAGATACTGATACTACCCTGCAAAACCTAAAATAGTCAAGAGATACCAATATAAATTACTTTGACCAACCAGCAAACTTCGAAGCTCAAGAACTCCAAATAGGCAATTAACCGCTCATGCACAACACCAAGACAGAGCAGTCTCATGTCACTAAACAGCATAGTACTTAGTAAGGACACAACCACCTCATGGAAATTACACAAAGCTTGGGGACTGATTGACTGGCAGAGTACGATGCAGATCAACTCTTTATCTCAATTGATCATCGCGGAGTCAAGATGTTCTTCCCTTGCAACACAGATATACACAGATTTGAAGAAATTCATTCACAGAACATTGTAGAAGAGGAGGAATTGGAGGACTTTGAGCAATTTATAGTGGCGGCAATAGCAGGCACAAACTCAGGTGCAGGAAGATAAATGGATATAGCAATGTGGAAAGACTGGGAGAAATGTTTGTGGATACAGGCAGATAATATAGTGGGATACCAGGAGTTGGTGGATAACTAGAACACCGCTGATCTAGCGAGGGCAGATTGCCTGTCCAAACAATGATGGGAAAGACAGAAGGGCATGATGAAGGAAGTGAGGGGGACGGGAGGAGATCGATTGCACGGACCATACTGAAAAATGTTGAGAAATTTTGAATATACTTAGTTGCGCAAATTGACAAGATAGAGGGGGAAGTAATATTCCTATTGGTGCAGTTGCAAACAGCTTACACCCACAATCGCAATGATTCGACCCAGGCCCATCAGTCACCTCAAGATCGGAGAGGCAATGACAATCTCCGGAGTGGCCATAACAGTCACCACCAATACAGGAACAAAGAGCATGCTATGTCCATAGACTGTATTCATGCAGAAAATTAGGATGGGATGATACAAAGACGTGGGGAAGTGTTACGAGTAAAGCATACAGTGGAAATCAAAAACCACCTATCCACTGGACAAATACAGAATTGGCAGCGACCACTCCTCAAGGAATACAACAAGCTCCCCACTACAAAGTTTCTAAAGAACGACTACCGGTATACTGTACTGCTCATGTCACACAGCCCACTGATGACTATGCCTACTTTCGCCATCTCTACTGTAACTGGCAACTGATACACCTGTTACCTAAATCAGAAATATATCTGTATTAGTGGGCAATTTAATCGATATCAAAGCATCCTCAACCACTGCCACAGCCACAATGAGCTTTAGCTGCACCTCCAAGACAGCCTTGACCATCACAGCCACCACCACCTTAGCAACCACTACTACAGCCACCACCACCACAGCCACCACTGCCACCACCATTGGTACCATCTCCACCACAGCCACCAGCACTACAGCCACCACCACTACTACAGCCACCACCACTACTACAGCCACCACCACTACTACAGCCACCACCACTACTACAGCCACCACCACTACTACAGCCACCACCACTACTACAGCCACCACCACTACTACAGCCACCACCACCACTACTACAGCCACCACCACCACTACAGCCACTACCACCACTACAGCCACCACCACCACTACAGCCACCACCACCACTACAGCTACCACCACCACTACAGCTACCACCACCACTACAGCTACCACCACCACTACAGCTACCACCACCACTACAGCCACTACCACCACTACAGCCACCACCACCACTACAGCCACCACCAGTACAGCCACTACTACTACAGCCACCACCACTGCAGCCACAACCACTACTGCCGATACTACTGCGGCCAGCACCACCATAGCAATTATGACAGCATTTGCTATATATGCCTATGACTGTAATATCTGTATCATTGGTTGCAATTCATCTCTACAAACCCTATTATCAGCGAAACTTTCGTAGATAAATAGGGATTTCTTTCATCATTTGGTTGTCAAATTGCTACAGGAGGCTGTTGAGATTGCCATTGCGGAGCTCTCTGCCCAAACCGAAGGCAACTATATGCTCCAGATTATCAATCTCTTTTCTGATATCACCGATGCTCCCAATGTACAAGTTGAATGGCTGTCAAATGTCACCCAGAGAAACCTAGACTAGAAGAAGCTGAAATCTATATAATACAACAACTTTCTCAAAGCTTACGATAGCTCCAGCAGGTTGAGGGAAATGATCAAGCAATACCTCTCAGACCAACAGTGGACGACATGTACCATGAAGAGGCTGAGAGACCGCTTGCAACATGATCCATAATATCACACAAATGAACACATTTCAAGTGAAAGTGATAATTGGTGGCAATTTACTGCAATCACCAATCAAACATCTACAGTTTCTAACTGAGTTAACAGATGCCTCAATCATCCATATAGCAACCATCTTACCAAACTAAACTACTACTTCAAATGAAAACAGTGGTAAACCTGTGCAGACTTCCAGCAAGCGAGCAGGTAATTGAATAATAGCTGCCCTTGGCAAAAAGAAGAAATCGAGTATGACCCACAGGGTCAGACCTGGGACCGGGTGATAGTGATGCCCCTTTGTTGTTACCCTTGCATAGATGACTGCAATATAGCCAACCTACTTTGTACAATCTTACTGTCAGGCCCACCTGCCAAGCATGGAAGAACCATATCATCTTTATTCTGCTATATGAGCAGCATGTTTGCACTAACAACCCCACCAATCAAGGGAAAAGAAGAACAAAGGATGGGTGTATTGTTTGAGGACTTCAGATGGATCTGGCAGAGAACGGATCAGTTGATAGAATCTGTACTCATGCTGAGAAAGACACCAGTATAATTCCATCAGTTTCCACCAAGAGAGATGGCTATGCAATACCACGAGGTACCACCACCAAACAGGCATGTACAATCGCAGCAGATCACACCAAGACTGAGAATGGTATAGTACTGCCTAGTGTTAGCAACAAGTCTGGGTAACCCGCCAGTGGTTCAGGTTTGGACTGCAAAAATGGGTCGGTTCAGTTCCAGACCCATCCAAAAACCCAACCAGCTGACTCTTGACAGGCCAAACCCAGGCAAGTACTGGTCAACCCGTGTGTATTGCTGGGTTCGGCTGGACCTGTCCGTTCCAATCTCCAGTTCTGCGATTTGGGTTTCAGATTTATGCTCGCATGCAGATATGCTACTCTTAATCGTAACATATTGACATTTGTACATCACGGTTCATTTTCAATGTATTGGCTGCCTTAATGATCAAAACGAAAAGATACACGCATCCTACCACATCCTGAAAATGAGCGTCAATGCAGTGTCAACGATTGTTGGCTGTGTATCTTGCGTAATCTGTGGGGGCGACAGGTTAAATACAGTGATACATAAAGTATGGGCCGTCATTGTAGCAGAGAGAGAAAGCTAAACTCTCCATACCGCGTGTTGAAAATGAGTGTCAACAGAGCGTCAAGGATTTTTGGTCTTGCATCTTTGGTAATATGAGTGGCGCTTGATCACAAGCATCCATAAACAAGCATATGGCAGCCTTTATAGGCAAATATTTATGGGATATTCCCGCCACATCCTGCGGGACAGGAACAACCCAGGATATTCACAAAGCTACCACTAAGTATTCGTGAACCTTTTAGTGTACCAAAACAGTCAGAACCATGTATATAGACCATAATGGCCACATCGCTCTGTTATTAACCAAATGGATGGCCAACAACCTTTGATACTCAGCTGACTCTCATTTTCATGATGGGGCAGGGAGCATTTCACTTTCTCTTTTGCCTATAAATGCAGCCAATACTTCGTTTATGACTATTTGCAACCTGTCACACCGCAGATTGCCCAAGATAAATGACCAAGAATCGTTGACACACCATTAACGCTCATTTTGCCATGGGTGTATCCACAATATGCAATCATTTGATTTGGCGTAGTCTATCACTCATGTTGATTTGGCAGCATTTCAAGCATTTTCATTTACTTTGTTCTTCATCAGTACATTGTTCTTTAATAATACTAGTGTTAGCAACAGTTCCGGCTCTTCACTTCAGGTCCGGGTCCGGGTCGGAACTGAACAGTTCCCACATTGACGGTCTGAGTTATCCATCGACCCAATCCCTCACTTCGGGTATAATTTGGTGGAAATCTACAACCTCTCTGAATTGGGCGGGTTGTCAGCGGATTGTCCAGCAGATCCATTTGTAGATTCATATAATGCTCTTGTTTTTGCTGCCTGATAATTGTGTTTTACCAAAACCGCTTATTCAACACCTAATGATCACATTTTGCATATTTTGCAATATCAATTATTTTGGAATCTGTGTTTCTCCTTCTACATTTTGCATTTTTGCCTAGAAGGCAGTCAAGACATCTGTTATAAGCTTCGATATTCGCGTGATGCCATGATTACCCAGTATGCAAGGCCAAATACTGTCGACACTCCGATGACGCTCATTTTCATGATAGGGTAATAAAGTTTTCAGAATGGGGAAGTGACTATGTCGCATCCTTTTTTGCCTACAAAGGCTGGCAATAGGTCGGTTATGCATAATAGCAAACAAATCAATTTCCAATTACCTGACTTACAAGACCAAAAATCGTTGAGGCTCTGTTGACGCTCATTTTCAGAATGGAGCAGAGACCATGCACCTTCCTCTTTTCCCAATAAATTCCGCTAATACCGCTATTATACTTAACTACTATTAAATGACAGTTTAATTACCTGACTTACAAGACCAAAAATTGTTGACTCTCCATTGACACACATTGTCATGATGGGGTAATGAAGATATCCTGCACTGTTTTGACTGAAAAGGCAGCCAGTACATACTATATGAAATATTGCGAGACATTGCCATTCAGAAAACCCAAGATGCATAGCGAAATATCGTTGATACTCCGTTGACACTTATTTTCAGAAGGGGGCAGGGACTGCACTGCATACATTTTTGCTGATAAAGGCTGCCAATACGCCGTTTATAACAATGTGCAACAATTCACAACTCAGATTACAAATAATGCAAAACCAAAAATGGTTGACGTTCTATTAATGCTCATTTTCGTGATGGGGCAGGGAGTGTGCAGATAATATGTTACCTTATAAAGGCTGCCAATACTCGCACTATGTCTAATAATGTCAATATCAAGTTTTATTTACCAGACTTACAACACATACAACAGTTGACGCTCCATTGATGCTCATTTTGCCACGGGCGTATGCACAACATGCAATCATTCAATTTGGCACAGTTTATCATTCACAATGTTTCGGCAGCCATTCTAACGTCTTTGTGTACATTGTCTGTGATCACCACATTGTTCTTTAATAATACATATAACTATATCCTTTAAAATATACTTAAAAGTGTCCGCAAATTGTATATTATGATACACTAAAAATCGCGTTTTTTTCGATCAATGCTTGTTTCCACTGACATGTACGTTCAATAGGCTGCTCCCATCTTCAAAATGTATCTAGCAACATTCAGACACAGCAGATAGTGTACCAAGCGCATGATGTTCTTTCATCAGTCAGCAATTCTGGATCGAAATCTTCATCAAGTATGCTATCCTCAGCTAATGTATCACGATTGACAGGTTGAGTCTCGGGAAGAGGAATACGTGAATCCACATTTGCGGATGGCGAATTTTTGGTTTCCAATCTTTGGGTGCACTGAATGGGACCTGGTGGCGCTGGTGGCGTTCCGGGCGGAGATGGCATCAAATCTGTTGTTGGATGTCTGTGTCAGACTGGTTGAGGACCACCCGTTCCTTTGCGCCTTCAGCGTGTCTGGAGATTGGTTGCTGTGCCATTTTGGCAAGGAAGACAGCCGTCCATGTGGTTATGACAAATCATAGCTGGATGTCTTTCCATTGCAGCCTTCACCATTTTCTGCCCTGCAAGCTCAACATCCTGCTTCTTCTCTTCGCTGAGTTCAGCTCGAGGTTTCTTGATTAGATATTGCATTTCCTGTTTAGCGGTGCGCGACAACCTGCCATTGGCCATTTTGGTCAGATTTAGTACAACGCGCATGTCCGACTGTTCGAGCTGTACCCGACCTCCTTGCCTTGCCATTGTTGCAGCCATGTTGAAAACCTACAAGAAATTAGTTACAACATCTAGTAATGAGATTCGGCATTGACCTCCACCATATACGCTTCCGTAGCCTACTCTAAGGTGACTTAAGCCCATTCCATCCACTCTCTGAGACGCTAATCACAAATTTTGCCCGCGAAAATCCCAGAGCTGACAACATCATGATGTTCAATTTCACATACTGTGCAGACAAAGGCCTTTGTAGACAGTGGAGATTTCCCGTTATGGGCAGAAATGAATTGGTCATAGAGCTCCTTACTTATACCCGCGGGATATTATAGGGTTAGTTGAGCATCATTTACCTTGATATAAATATACTGACATCCAATTGCATCCTGTTTTTTTTTCTTGCTGCTTCTAGTTTTACGAATGATTTTTAAATCTGCATCCTGGGTCATATCCTTGGTGGCCGCATTGGCAGCATTGTGGTGGACTAACTGGTGTCTGCGTTCTTGCTGTGTGCCAGAGAGTGACATATTGGGTGTAACGTCCGTTGATCCGCCTGGAACGGTGCCGTTCTCACCTGGCTGAGGTGTTTGAGTAGCTATGATTTGCTGGTGTAGAATAGGAGAGGAAGATGATAACGAAAGGAAGTGGCAAGTTCTGAGGAATATATATTTTTCACCACAAGTCAAAATAAAATAAGTAACTGCCAAGTTGCACATTCCACTGAAGTTAAATCATGCTGCGATTGATTGCAGATTGCAGGGGTTTCTAACTGTTCCACAATTTGCAATAAGTTGGTCCGATGTTGTTTGTTTGTCTACAAGGATTGTTCGAGGTTTGTGACCGCCGAAATCTCACGACTGTCTGATATACACAGGATACTCTTCACGGAAAAGGAGACCTGGTGATGTTTGTCTCCAGAAATTGAAGCGATCTTACATGAAACCGATGCTAAAAATCGAGTTATACTGTATTGTTAGCCCAACTATTCCCATTTTAGTGACGGTCAAAATGTTGACTTTGCTTATTCAATTTGAACAAACATACCAACCTTGACATAAAAGACGCAGCTTGCCTTCATATTGTCCAGATCTTGCAATATCCAACATCTTGCCCAACCACAAAGTCAATACAAACAACAATAGTCAATGCTCTGAAAAAGAACTTTTCACCACATCCTGTTGGCAAATACCGCGATCCACCAACCGATCCACACAACATCATCATCAAGCGAATCAAGGCAATCGCAGCTTGGAAGGTGACCAAGTCTGAGCCCTAGGTGCATTGCGTAGGTTGTGATCCAAACAGAATCTTGCGGTAGAGAGAAGACAAGAAACGAACTTTTTGAATAACAAAGAGAAGGACAAATGGATGGAGGATTAAGTGGATAGAGAAACTGCTGTGGCATGAAAGCGAGTTTAGGACGCTCAGACAGCAATTAAGCAGGAGCCGGAAGATATGAGAAGTGCTGAAAGTGGGGGATTGAGATTCAGGGAGCCTGGACAAATGTTTCAGGAGATGATGGATGCTACCAGAGATAGTCTGAGTGATCTTGCAAGTTCAGACCATAAGGTGGATGGAGAAGATGATGAAGATCCAGAGCAGGGCACGCTGAGCAAAGATGATGAACCCGGCTGGGTGATGGGCACAATCTTGAAAACGGTACCCCAGCACATGGAGAGATGACGGCAGAAGCAGATGAAGAATGATGAATTCACAAAACCAGGAAGGGGCGACGTGGCCGACTACTTCTGTGAAAGAGATAAGAAGTACGGCACAACCGAATTGACGGTTCTGGCAGTCTTCAAACTGCATATGAATAAAACCCAGCAAATCCTGCACCACAACATTTGGAGAGCTTCTGGAGGCTTTTGATACTGTCCCCAGAATATCGCAAATGCTGCAAGGGACTTCTAGACTAGGAAGTAGTCAGATGATGCTAGGTTGTGGGAGTCCACTGGGAAATCAACGCATAGTGTCACTTTCTCCCGACGTGGAGCCAGATTCGACACCGATTGAGGAAGTGAAGCTTTTCGAAACTGTCAACGTTTACCAGTGCATTTTCCCCTCTAGCCAATCACCATAGAGAAATCGGATTAGGACGAAGAAATGCTGATGGCGAGTGCGTCACCAGAAGAATAGATAGGTCAATTACTATTGTTGACCTCAGCTCAAGTTGAAAAGCAATTCGTGAACCTATTTTGCAACTTATCAGCTTTTCCTTGATTTCAGTGACCAAACTGTGAGACATGATAATTCGTCTGTGCAAGTGCAATGGTGGTACGTACCATGCGAAAGTTTGAGTGTCCAAATTTAGCTGCAAGACGACCAATAAACTCCATAGCGCCATTACAGTTACTGTTAAGTAGGAAAGCACAAACTAGATTAGTGACGAAATTGACTAATAAAATGTAAGTGAGTGATGTCATAGGAGTAATAGAAGGAGCGGTCAGTGTGCGATACAAATCTGTCTGTATGATGATCATCATGCAGCATTCATCCATGCCTCCAAATGCATAACTCTCCGCTAAGACCTGGTGCACCTGGTTGAGAATTTGGAAATTGCTAATGGTACATCATGGAAATTGAGGAATACAAGCTGGATCAAGACATGTGAGGAAGTCAGGGTCTATAAATCGAAAATTAGTGTATAAATCAACATACCGTGAATGACCGGCTAACAGCATGGGAATGCGCGCTCGCTACGTCATCCATTACTCAGATAATGTGCATGGTTGTGGTTCTGAAATTGAGAGGCCACAACGGTTCTGGATGCAAATAATCATACATAGAAACGATTCATCAGTTGTCAATAAATATTATTTGATTCATATCATACAGTGATTGCACATCCAATGAGGGTTAGGATATGTTCAATGTAAGCCGCAACGGAGTGTGAATGATTTTTAGTCTTATACTTTCAGCAATCATACATGCTGCATAGTCCCTTATTGACAAAGATACACTATTGGGCGTCTTCTTAGCCAACAAGGTAAGCGGCACACTTGTTGCCGCATCATAACAATGAGCCTCAACTGAGCGTCAACAATTCTTAGACTTGCAACATTGATAATCCAAAGGTTATTCATTGAAATCGTCACATAATGATCCTGTTGGTTGTCTTTGTCGGCAGAAATGATACAAACCATGTCGCTACTACCTCCTAAAAGTGAGTGTCAACAGAGTGTCAACGATTTTTAGTCTTACACTCTCAGCAATCATACATGCTACATAGTCCCATATTGCTAAAGATAAACTATTGCGCGTCTTTTTAGCCAAATAGGTAAGCGTTACACTTGTTGCCGCATCATAAAAATTAGCGTCAATGGAGCATGAACAATTTTGAGACTCGCAAAATGGATAATCCCAGGGCTATTCATCGGAATCGTCACATACTGATCGCATTGGCCGTCTTTCTCAGCAAAAATGATGTAAACAATATCGCTACCACCTCCTGCTAATCAGCATCAACGGAGCATCAACGATTTTTGGTTTTGCATCTTGAATAATACAAGGGCTGTGCAAAGACTTTATAGCATAACCAATACAGTGGCTGCCATTATGGGCAAAAACGGTAGTTCGGATATCACTATCACCTCCTACAAATGAGCATTAACGGAGCATCAACGATGTTTGGTCTTGCATATTCGACAATCAAAGGTCTGTGCAACTGTATCACATCATAATGATTGTATTGGCTGCCTTTATAGGCAAAAATGTTAGTAATGATATCACTACCGCGTTCTAAAAATAAGCATTCATGGCAATGTCTCACAGGTTTTACTTTTTTGTTGCAGGTTGCTCTAGAGTAAATACTTAAAACCCAGCAGCTTACTTCACGATATCATAGCTTTTGGCTAACACTCAACTCGAATTACACAGCGATCAAATTCCTAACGCCATTTCCGATTCAAAATCTATAAACACATCGTTGCTAGAGGTTGTGATATCTTCCAAAAATGAACATGTCTGTATTCGTGATTTGAACAACCTTACCCTCCAAATCATATTTCATTCTCGGTGGACTTCTATGAATGTGGACTCAAAGCTTTAAATTACTTGGAATACTTCTAGACATGCCCCTTCATGGCGATTCTGTTTCCACTGTGGAATTGAGGAGACCGGCAGCCCTGGCATCATATGTATGGTTTGTCACCAAGTTCGTCGTCATCCATCAGACCATGGTACCAGCTCAATGGGGTAACACATGCTGGCAAAAGCGCACATTGCAAAGTTAGACAAATTAACAGAGTCAGAAGTATCAGAATTGACTATGTCAACTGTCGATGAAACAGCTTTGGCAATACTGAAGAGACAAGGAAGTTGAGGAATTACAATGGTAAGGTCCCAAATGAAATTATTATTTGACATCTGGACCTTAGCCATATTGATTTTGATGGCAGACAGAACTATCTAAACTGGCTGATAAGAACATTGAAACTGCCCAATTCCACCAAGGCACCTGGAATTGCTACCTTATATTAGGATTTGTTTCAGCTTACCTTCCATGGAATGCTATATCAAACCTCGAGCTATGACGGTCATATAACACAGTACACAGCAATCTCATCCTACCATCCGCCAACACTTTTAGCAACATTTGCCGGAGGGAATATTCACTGGCAGTGGATGCAATTAGGAAGCAATTGCCATCAAGAAATACAGTTAGCTTAGCTGAGGATGGGTGGACATCAACAAATAAATTGGCCATAACATCGTTCATGGCTTACTATATGGATCGAAATTGAGAATTGCGTGAAGTGCAACTGGCAATCGATGAGGTTGATTACCACGTTTTATCCTATTACAAATGCTAACGGAGGATAATAGGTCAAGGGTCAACATACTGGGGCAAGGCTAGCCATACATTTGAAAGAAAAACGTGAGCGTTTTGAGCTTACCCACGGCCGTTAATATGGAATTGTGACTGATAATGCTTCATCAAATTACTCGATGACCCAGGAACTACAGTCAAAACCTGAGGCCACCGGAATCGAATGGCCTGCGTTGCGAGACCACATACCATGTATGGCGCACGGCATTCAGCATGCTTTAGGTGGATTCATGAGCAGCCTCGGCATAAAAGGCCGCACCAAGTCCTGGGATGCTCATGAGCACGACCAACAATTTGGAGAGAATGAAAGCACGGACCTGAGGAAGAGTCAAAGACTTCGAAATGAAGGCAATGCCAGAATCAACAAGGTGTCGGCCATGAAGCCAGGTTTAGGGAAGATAGTTGAGAAAGTATGTATATTAAGAATTTTTGAAAGTACTGCAACTGGGCGTTGTATAGCAGCGAATGCTTCCAGTAGTGATTATGCTGACGCCTGGTCGTCAAAACGAGTTTATTGACAGTCAAAAAGCTAAAGTACGCATCGCTGTACTACCTATTAAGGATGTGCAAACACAGTGCAATTTGACAGTAGGGTTGCTTGAGCAAGTCTACGAATTACGAGAATTCACCGGAGAGTGGCTCATGAATCTAAATTGCAGCGAATACCGGCCACTCTTCAAAACACAAAATGAATGCACTATCGTCAACTACGTCATGGAAGTCCTAAGGCCATTCTGATACTGGACTCTGTGGATGTGGACAAGGCATATGGTTACTCTGCATCACGTCATCACTGTATACAATGACATGTTCGATCATATGGATGGCGTTATGCGAACATTGGCTAAGAAGAATACCCAATGGAAGGAAGACTTATACTTCGTAATGGAATTTGCACAACAGAAGCTGTCCAAATATCATTTCGAAGTCACTCCAACGACCGATGTGCTTTTCATTTCAGCACAGATCCCTGATTCTCTTTGGAAGCTGCGATCGTTCAAGAAATGGGACAATGGAATGGATATCAATCCTGATGACGAGACTTCATACACCACGAAATATTAGAAGGTGTTTCTCAAGTATGCGGAGAATTCATACTGTGCCAAACACTGGCAACTTTCAGTCAATAAACCCGAAAGAGTTGCAAGCAACCACCCATTCTCCACAACGATTTCTGGATCTGGTCAATCATCTTTTGATCCAAATCGATTGTCCAGCGATGATGATGAAGACTTAACGTCTCAGAATGTGGCTGAAATGACATCCGGACACAGTGATCGTGCAGCACACTTATGGGCAGCCGCAAGGCTCGATTTGAATTCACCAACTGAAACACCACAGAACTGGGGGCAACATGATCCAAATCGTAATGACTACCACTCTGACCTGATTGTGATTATCAGTAGCTTTTGGTTGCCCAATATTACCAACTGGTGGCACCAGCAAGAAGAAACACGCTCAAAGTACGCCGATCTCTCCAATGTGGCACGCAACAGATTTTCTATCATACCACATGGGGTCGGAGTAGAGGCCAGTTTTTCCCTTGGGCGAGACATTTCCAGATGGAGGCAGTCGAAAACCACAGGCGAGGCCTTTCATAAAAATGTCGTTCTCAGGCAGTATGCACGAGCCAACAACGGGATATTGGCAGGCGATGATCCTGTATACGATACGAACTAAGCTGAAAACGACATAGAACTGAAGAGAGAAGTAAATGAAAGAAAATTGCACACAATGGCCAAGGTCCATGACGTTTTGGAGATATGGCGGGGCAGCCAAATCTCCGTGCTACCCAGAAGGAATCACGTGCTCAAAACAAACAGATGACAGCTGTAAGATACATTTCAGATACTGAAGAGATCTTTAATGCATTCTGGACAAATTTTCAACCTGATGGCACAGCAGCATTCAAATTGTCGGAAAGATCACCTGAGCCACTCACTTTGTCTGCAAAGGACCTCTTTGGAGAACGAACACGTATATTGAATGTCTGCCGAATCAACAAAATCGACCAACATCCTGCGGAAAGTGATGAGGATAGCCCACCCAAATGTGTTTCCGATACTGAAAATTGGCTTAGCTACAATGGTGACTTGGATAACCCGAATATGAGCGATGACAGCTGGGAGACAGACAAGTAGTCTGATTTAGAGCAAGACAATGTCATCGAGGATCCAGGAACCCCAGAGCAGCAAGATGTGAGTGGCGCACCAAATGTTCCTGGATTCATACAGCCATCACAGAGGTCAATGACAAAGGCTGAAAAGCTGATTGTGACGGTCGGTGCAATGGAAATGGGAAGGAATATGGGAAACAAGAAAAAGTAGAACTGCATGGGTCAAAGATTTGTCACCTGGATCTATACGTTGCTTGACCGAGAATTTCACTTAGAGGATTCTTTTTGGAGAATAATGAGCAGTCGCATGTAATTATTTGTTTATAAACTGTAATACAGCTGACAAAATGCACAATTCAGCAAGATATATAAATTTCAATATAATGAGACCAACCAGTGGAAGAATATTACTGGGCCTAGCTTTGCCGTGGGCCCTTGCTAAATCAGTCCGAACACCAGCTAATAAGCTGAAATATTTATGAATACAATTATTGCTGTGAGCAGATTTTGACTAGACAATACATTAAAATGAGCATGAATGGAGTGTCAACGATCGTTGGATTTGCATCATTGGTAATCTGAGTTGTGAATGGCTACAGCCTGTCAGAAATGGAGTATTGGCCACATTTGTAGGACAAAGAGAAAGCGTCATGCTCCCTGCCCCATCGTGAAAATGAGCGTCAATGGAGCGTCAATGATTGTTGGTTTCGCATCTTTGGTAATCTGAGTTGTGAATAGTTCCAGACTGTCATGAATGGAGTATTGGCAGCCTTTGTAAGCTGAAGAAATAGCGGCATGCTCCCTGCCACATCATGAAAATGAGCGACAATGGAGTGTCAATGATTTTTGGTCTTGCATTTTCAGTAATATAAGTGGCGATGGATGATAAGCATCTGTAAACAGTGATTTGGCAGCTTCTATATACAGATAGGCAAGGTATATTCCCGTGACAGCCTCCCAGACAGTAACAACTTATTTCATTTACAAAGCTGCAACATAATGTTTCTTGGGCATTTTAGTCAACAAAAACAGTTAAAACCTCGTTTATAGAAAATACCAGTCATATCGCGCGTTCATTAACCATGATGCAGGGCCAGTAATTATTGACGTTCTGTTGACAGTCATTTTCAAGAAGGGGCCGGGGGCTTATTGCTTTCATTTTTACCAATAGCGGCAGAAAATACTACTTTGATGACTCTCAGTAACCTGTCACCCCTCAGATTACGGATGATGCAGTACCAAAAATCGTTCACACTCCATTGATGCTCATTATCAGGATGGGGTAGGGAGTGTCTTTCTCATTGTTTTCATTCTACAGGCTGCCAATAAGTTCAAAAATGACAACAACATACAAATATCTATCTTTTGCGATCAACAGTAAGATATCTGAATATGACCATAATTAGAAAACCTGAAATGCAGAACTGCAGATTGGAACCGACGGGTCAAGCGAAACGCGCCAAAATCTGCTGGTACATGGGTATGGGTCTGGGTTTGGCCCACCAAAAAGCAGCTGGTCGGGTTTTTGGAAGGTTCAGGAACCGAACAGAAGCGTTTTTCCAGTCGAAACCCGTACTACTGGCGGGTTACCCGGACCTGTTGCTAACACTATATAATACATATAAATATATCTTTTAAAACATACTTTACAGTATCTGCTAATTCGGCATAATCATAATCTACAAAATCCTGTGCCATTCAATCAATGCTAGTCATCACTGCCAAGTTTGCTTAATTGACTGCTCTGGTCTTCAAAATGAATGTTAGCTGCATCACCATACAGCAGATAGTGTACTAACTAGTAGATGTTTCATCATCAGTCAGCATACCTGGATCCAAATCTGTATCGTGCGGGCTATGCTGGGCAGATGCATTGAGAGTAAAAGATTCGGCAAAAGGAACAGATATAGGTGCATACACATATCTGGCCAGCAAAATAATGGTTCAGGAAGGTTGAGCTCCAGAAGTGTTACTAGTTGGAGCATGTGGTGTTCCGGGGACAGGTGGCCTCAGCTCTGGAATCGGCTGTCAGCATCGGTTGGGCTGAGTTGCACCTGTTCCTTTGCGTCTCCAGCCTGTTAGCCGAATATTTGCGGCGCCATTTTGGGAAGTTAGGCATCTGACTGTGTGGTTTTGACGAAGCATATCCGTATGTCTTTCTATCCCAGCCTTCACCTTTTGATGCCCAGGAGACTCAAAATCCCACTCAATATCTTCTCGGACCTCGGCACATAGCTTCTTGATCAAATATTGTGTTTCCTCTATTGCAGCACACAAAAACCCTCCTTTGGCCATTTTGGCAATATTCATGGCCAGGCGCATGGCGTACTGTTCCAGCGAGACCTTAACTCCTTGCCTTGCAATCGTAGCAGACATTTTGAATACGTTCAAGAAATTAGTTGCTACTTCGAACAATGAGATTCAGCTATTACCTCAACCATATATGCTTCTGTAGCCTCCTCCTCCAAGGTGATTAATGTCTGTTTCTTGGACTCATGGGAATGCTTATCCAGAAATTTGTAGGCGAACATTCCAGAGCTAACAACATCATGATGTTCAATTGCACGGACTGTTCAGGCAAATGCCTTGGTCAACCTTGGTGGTTACCTGTTATGGGCAGCAATAAATTGGTCACGTAGCTCTCAACGTACACCCACTGTATGTTATATGGTTAATTGACTGCCATTTACCATGGTGTGGATATACTCACATCCAACTGCATGCTAGTTCAGATTTGTACTGCTTCCAGGTGTATGGACGATTTTTAAATGGGCATCCTGGGTCATATTTTTGGTTGCTGCATTGGCAGCATCGCGGCGGACTAACTGGTGTCTGCACTTCTGCTGTGTGCAGATGATTGACGTATTTGATGAACCGCCGGCCAATCAGCTTGATCAGGATCCGATCTCACCTGGCTGAGGTGGTTGAGTATTCATCATTTGTGGGTGTGGAATAGGAGAGGAAGATGATAACGAAAAGAAGTGGTATGTTCTGAGGATTATATAGTTGGCCACATGTTAGAATGGAATACGTCGCAGCCAACATGTTGGTTATAGTCAAGATGAATCATGCTACATATAGCTGCACATTGTAGAGATTTCCCACAGCCCCGAGATGTGCAATAAGTCGGTGGAATATTAATGGTTTGTTAAAAGGGATAAATTGCGATGTATGACAGCCGAAATTGAAACATTGTCAACTATAAATATCAAATTTTCTGATGGAAAGGACGTCTGCTGATGTTTATCTCAAATAATCCCCGGGATAATTCATGAAAGTGACGCTAACAATCATGTCATGCTGTACAGTTAGCCTAAATATTCGCGTTTCATTGACAGTCAAAAGGGTGATTTTGCATTTTTCTTGATGATTAAACGTACCAACGTTTACATAAAAGAGGCAGCATGCCTCCATATTGTCCGTATCTTGCAACATCCAACGTCCCGCATAACAACAAAGTGAACATAAACCACAAGGGTCAATGCTCTGATAATGAACTTTTTGTCACTTCCGGTGGGCAAATCCGGCAAATCGACAAAGCGTTCCACTCAAAGACATCATCAAGCAAATTAAGCCAAGAGTGGTTTGCAGGAAGGAAGAGTCCGAGCCCTTGGGGCATTCTACAGCTCGCGATCCAAAAAGAAGCATGCAGCCGAGAAACAACGAGAAATGCACTGCTTAAGCAATGAGGAGAAAGAGAAATGGAATGAGGATTAGGTTGAGAGAGATACTACTGGGGCAAGCAATCTTAGTTGAAAACACAGAGGCAGCAGTTCAGCAAGAGCAGAAAGTTCTGAAGCATGCTGAAAACGCGGGATTGATGAGCAGAGAACCTGAAATGACTTTTGAAAAGATGATAATTGCGATCGGAGACAGTCGGAGTGATCTGGCAAGTTTCGACGAAGGGGAGGATGGCGAAGATGAGGATGATGAAGAGACATAGCAGGTCGAGCTGAGCGATGATTACAAACCCTGCTGGGTAGTGGGCACAATGACCACAACGGTACAGCAGCGCAGGGAGAGGATTCGGCAGAAGAAGATGATGCTTGACAAATTGACACACTAGCGATCACTGGATACAGCCAGCTACTTCTGTCAACGAGATGAGAATTACGGCACATCCGAACTAGCAGTTGCAGCAGTTGATCAACCGCAACCATATGATGACGAAGCGGCACGTACACCGCCAACATTTGGAGAGCTTATGGTGTCACTTGACATAGTCCGAAGAATATCGCCAATGCCACAAGGGACTTCACGACCAGAATGTAGTAATATTATAGTAAGTTCAGTGAAGCCACAGTTGAACTTGAGTGTACCTGGCCTTGAGCCTGCTGTGAAGCCCGATTTGTCACCTTTGCTGAAAGCGAAGCCGGTTCAACCTGTAAACTTTTACCACCCCATATAACCTCCAGCTAATCACCATATAGATTTGGGATTTGGATGAAAACATAGTCACGGCTCCTGAGTCTGCAGAAGAATAGATAGGCAAACTGTGATTTTTGGCGTCACATCTTGGCGAAAAGCAATTTGTTAACCAAATTTACTATGTGTCAGCTTTTTCTTAAGTTCAGTGATGAAATTGTGAGACATGATAATTTGCCTGTGCATATGCAAGGGTCGAACGCGCCATGTGAAAGTTCTAGAATCCAAATCAGGTGGTAAGACAGCCAACCCGTTCAATTTCTATCTGCAAGTTACTGTTAAGTGGCAAAGCAAATGCTATACTAGTGACAAAATATAGTAACAAAATTTAAGTTGGTGATGTCATAAGTATCCTGGAAAGAACGGTCAGTACTCAGGACGAATCTGTCTACACGACGACTGTATTGCTGCATTTTTTCATCTATTCTACTGCATATCTCTCTGCACAGACCTCGTGTACATGGTTCAGATATTTGAAATTGCATGTGGTAAGTCATGGAAATCGAGAAGAAGGAGCTGGATGAGGAAAGGTGAGCTATATTTACCAAAAACTAGTGAAATGATCTACATGCCGTAAATTGCTGGCCGATAGCACAGGATTGTGATAGGGCCATGTTATCTCTCACTCAGAGAGTGTGGATACCAGTTGATCAGAAATTGGGAGGTAATGAAACTCCTGGATTCAAACGATAATACATACAAACGCAGCATAGGATGCCAAAAGTGTGTTTACAATTGGTTGGGTATAATTTTTGAGTGTACAAAGGCTGTTTCAATGTGATTCATGTGAGCATCAACACAGTGTCAAAGATTTTTAGTCTTACACATTCGGCAATCAATGGGCTGCATTGTGACATCCCTCCAAAGTGAATGTATTGGTCGGCGTTATAGCTAAAAAAGCAAATGACACGATTGTTAAATTATCCTAAAAATGAGCATCAACGGAGCATCAACAATTTTTGGGATTACATCATGGAAAATTCAGAGGTATGAGAGGCGACATTATCTTATGACTCAACTACCGGCTGCCTTTCCAGGCAAACATTGTGACGACAACAGGGCTACTATGTACTGAAAATGAATCTCAACGGAGTGTCAGCGACTATTGCCCTTGCATCATTGAAAATGCAAGGGCGGAATGGCAACATTAACCCATAATTGATCTTTCCTCCGCCTTCCTACCAAAAAATTGTTTCAATGACATCGTCACTATGCCCTCCAAATGAGCGTCCACTGAGCGTCAACAATTTTGGGCCATGCATCTTGGAAAATCAAGAAGCTGTGCGACCTCATTCATCCATAATCGAACTATCAGCATTATTTCTGGGCAGAAATACTTATGATAACATCATAACTATATCCTAAAAGGAGGGTCAATGGAGCGTCAAAGAAGAGTCAATGGAGCGTGTACGATGTTTGATCTTGCATCTTTGATGATCAAATGGTAATGGAACGCCATTAACCCACAATGAGCCTTTTGGCAGCATGTATTGGTAAAAAGGCTCGTGACGATATCATATCTGCCTCCTACAATTGAGCGCCCACAGAGCATGAACATTTTTCTTGGAGGCGCAGTACGCTACAGAGCAATGAACCAAATTGTGCTGTTCCTCACTTGAGTTTTATGCAGTCAGTCTTTGCAATCTGTCATTGTATACAACTTCACAAATATGCCTGCAATATCTAACCAATCTGATGTTTTTGCTTGTAGCTCTAGAGTGTATATTTAAGAACCCGCAGTCTGCAGTACTGTAACGTTACTTTCGGCAGTCTCTCGAGTCAGCTTACCCAGGTTTCTAATTACCACTGCCATGCCGGATTCAAATTCATTGATCATGTCATTGCTTGAGGTCATGATTTCTTCCAAAATGAAATGGTCTTTATTCATGATTTGAGCGACATTACTTTAAAAATCATCTTTGATGCTTGGTGGGCTTCAATGTTTGAAAGCTTGAACCGTTCTATTGCTTGGAACGATTTTAGACATGCATCTTCATGGTGATTATACATGCACTGCGGGATTGAGGAGACCAGCAGCCGTGGAATACTATGTATCATTTGTCATCCAGTTCTTCGCCATCTATCAGAACATGGGACCAGCTCAATGGGGAACCACTTGCTCGCAAACGCTCACATCCCATAGTTAAACTGATTAACAGAGTCAGAGAGTACTGAATTGACTAGTTCGACGGTCAATGACACAGCTTTGGCCATCTTGATGTGGCAAGGATGTTGAGGAATTACAATGGTCAGTTCGCAGAGGACAATAATATTTGACATCCAGGTTAATCCATATTGACCGAAATAGCAGACAGAATGCTCCACACGGACACCTGAGGACTTTAAAACTTTCGAGTTTCATCAAAATACGTCAAATTGCTACCTCATGTTGCAATATGTTTCGGCTCCTATTGAATGCAAAGCTACATCAAATCTCGCGCTCCAACAGTCATAGAAAGCATTACGTTGAGCCCTAGTGCTGCCGTCTGCTACGACCCTTAGTAACATCTGCTACAGGGAATATCCATTGGCTGTGAATGCAATTAAGAAACAAATGCCGTCACGAAATAGAGTTAGTTTACCTTTACACCGATGAACATCAACCATCTAACTGGCTGTGACGTTGGTACTGACTTACTATAGGGATTGAAATTGGGCATTGCTTGAAGTTCCACTAGCTTTCCATAAGGTTGATCGCCTATTCTATTCCGCTTTCGAAAGCAAATTAAGGATGATAGGTCAAGGGTCAACACACCGGAGAAAAGCTTGCGGTAGATGCGAATGACGTGCTTGATTGTTTTGAGCTGACCGACAGCTGTTGGCTTGGTATTACGACTGATAATGCTTCCTCAAATTACTCGAAGACACACAAGCTGCAAGCAACACTTGGGCCCTCTGGGATCGAGAGGCCTGCATTGAAGAACCACATACCATGGATGGTTCACATCATGACGCTCGTATGATGTGCATTCATGCGCAGTCTTGCTGTAAAAGGCTGCACCAAGTTTTGGGAAGCCCATGTGCGAGATCAGCAATTCGGAGAGTATGACAGCATAGACTTTGGGAAGAGTTAAAGACTTCGAAAAGAAGGCAATGCTAGAATCGATGATGTGTCGGCCATGAGACGAGGTTTAGCAAAAATAATTGAGAAAGTACGTATCTCAAGATATTTTGAAAGTCCTGATACTGACCTTCATATAGCGCAGAATACTTGCTGTATTGATTATGCTGACACCTGTTTGTTGAAATGGAATTATTGACTGAAAAAGCCAATGTCCGCATCGCTGTACTTCCAATTATGAATGTGAAGATACATTGGAACTCAAGGCTGGGATTGCTCGAGCGCACCAACCAATTACGGGAATACACACATGAGTGGCTCCAAAATCCAAAATAAACTGATTACCGCCCATTCTTCACAACATATGATGAATCGACCATTGTGAAGTATGTTATGGAAGTATAGAGGCCATTCTGATATTGGAACCTGGGGATGTTGAAGAGGCATATAGTCATATTGCATCAGGTTATCACAGTTTACAATGACGTGTTCTATCATATGGATGGTGTTATGCGAGCTCTGACTAAGAAGAAGATTCAATGAAAGGATAACTTGTTCTGTGTTGTGAAGTTAGCTTGACAGAAGCTGTCCAAATATTACGCTGAAGTGACTCCGACGACAGGTATGCTTCTCATCTCAGCACATATCCTTAATCCGTTCCGGAAGTTGAGATTGTCTAGAAAGTGGGCTAAGGGAATGGATATTAATCTTGAGGACCAGACATCCTATACTATCCAATACAAAGAGGCCTTTCTCGAATATGTGGAGAATGAGTTCTGGGCTAAACATCAATGTGTGGCGGTCAATGAACTCCAACGCTTCCCACGCCGCAATCTTGTCCCCTCCATAATGGCTTTGGGATCCTGTCAATCGTTGTTTCGTGCATATGATTTGTCCAGCGATGATGAAAAATACTTAATACCTAACAATGTGGCTTAGACGACACCATAATGAAGTGATTGTGCAGCAAGCTGATTCTCCGCAGCCAGGCTCTATTTGAATTTGCCGCCTGAAGTATCAAACAACTGTGGGCCAATTAAGCCAAATCTCAAAGATTACCACTACGACCAAATGGAGATTAGTAGTACATTTTGTATACCGGACATAACCAACTGGTGGCGCCAACAAGAGGAAACACACTCAAAGTACACTGATCTCTCCAATGTCGCACAGGACATATTTTCTATCATATCTCATTGTGTCAGAGTGGAGGCCAGTATCTCCCTTGGGTAAGATGTTATTGGCTGGAGGAAGTCAAAAACCACATGCGAGACCCTTATCGAAAAAGTTGTTGTATGGCAGTTTGCCTGAGCCTCTAACGGGATTTTGGCAGGCCATGACCCAGGATTGGATATGACGAACTCACAGAACGACTTGGAAATGATGAATGAGGCGGCAGAAACGAAATTTCACCGACATCAGCAAAATATATTTTAGTCACTGGTAGCCTCCAGGAGTGTCTGAGAGGATGTGGAATGTAAACTTAGATGTGTCAATTTCAGGAGAGTGTCAGACCATAGGAGGGCATTCCGGCTGACCTAAGAAGTCACTGTGATCTCTGATGACTGGTACATGAGTACGATGGGAGTGATTTTGATAAGTTTGAGAACACCTTGGAGCACGGGTGACAAGTCTGGGAACGCCGACATTAAGCCTTGGAGCACCTAGGAGCGCTGGCGATAAGCCTGGGAGCGCTGACGACAAGCCTGGGAGCATCTGGGAGCGTTGCAGGTGCGCCTGGAAATCATTGCTACTACTTATTGTTCAACCATTTTTAAAACTCATGTATTCAGTTTGTATTCTCATCGATGCATCTATATAGCTACCCATCAACATTCAGTATATCTGGACTGGCTACAGATGGAACTTGAGAGCAATTCGAGGTGCGCCTGAAAATGAGGATCGAGTGCACTCAGAGATACACTCCGGGACCGTGATCGAGCGAGTTTAGAGATGCACTTGGAGGTGGTTATCGAGCGTATTTGGAGATACACTTGGAGGTCGTGATCGAATATACATAGGGATGCACTCCGAGTTAGCGATCGAGCGAGTTTGGAGATGCATTTGGAGTGCATGATCGTGCGAACTTGGAAGCAGGAATCGAGCGAGTTTGGAGGTGCACTTGGATGACATGATTGTGAGAACATGGAGTCTGTAATCATTCAAGTTTGTACATTCATTTGGAGGCCGTGATCGAGTGAACTGAAAAAGAAACTCCGAGATCATGATCGAGCGAGTTTGGAGATGCACTTGGGGGCAAACATCAAGTGAGATTGGACAAGTACTTGAAGGCGGTTAATGGATGGTGCGCCGGGTGCTCAGACTCTATTCATCAGTTAGTTGACTCGCAAAAATGGGAATGTGACAAGGTGACTTTATCTTTGAGCTCTCCTGGCGAGCTGGCTGATGGCAGTCAATCGTGTAGGAAGGCACGCCGGAAGCTGAAGCTACATTCAGGGGTCAACTTGTAATCATGAGAATGAAGGGATGACAAGCAATCTTTGGTATATGCTGATGCTGTACACGGTGTATGCTGTACATGGTGTTTGCTTGTACTCAGTGTCACCTCATGATCATGGCATTGAGAGAAAGACAGTGATGACTTAACTTTGTGTTCTGCGACGATGGTAGAGTTATGGATAAGAGAGAGAGGGATGGGCGATAAAGATGAGAACGATGTGGACTATACGAGCGAATATGAGAATTCAGGGGTACGACTTGCCTGATTAGATTGGGAAGACCTTGTATTGGTGTAATTACACACCAGATAGGGACAGGTACCTGCTGTATCGGGGATGCTAAATTGACTCGGACACAAAATTCTCTCAAGTCCCAGATTCTCATGATGATTTGCCCCATCTCCTCTTATCTCCCTCCTTCTTGTCGTCAAGTCTACCATCACCTAAGAACACGAAGTTAAGTCATCCCTCTCTAGCTCTCCATGCTATGATCAAGAGTCAACACCAAGTACCGCATAGACCGAGTACGGCATACGCCGAGTACTGTATACACTGTGTGCTGCATACACCGCATACTGCATTGTCCCAAGATCAACTGTCTCCCGCTCCCAGCCAGTTTGTCAGCAGATTGTGTTGTACTCAATTCTCTACATTCCCACAATTACTAGTTAACCAACAAATGGAGTCTGAGGTTCCTTCACACATGCCTCCCGACCTACCGCCTTCAGATTGACTGCCTTCACCTCCATCACCTCCAGATCAACAACCTCCAAGTACTTCTCCAATCTCAATCGAGCATGTCCTCCAAGAGCATCTCTTAGTTCTCTCGATCTTGGTCTCCATATGCATCTCCACACTCGAGCAATTCCGGCCTCCAATTGCATCCCTGAGTTCACACAATCTGCGTCTCCAAGTGCATCTCCAAACTCGCTCAATCGCGGCTTCAAAGTACATTTCAGAGTTCAGTTGTTCTCGGAGGTCAAGTGCATCTCTAAGCTCGCACAATCCCGGCCTCCAACGACATCTTTAAGGAGCGACGGCAGGTGTACGGTGATACAGTGGTAACGGAGGTGCACAGAGTTATGGGGAGTATATATTAGGCAGACCCTGGAGTAGATAGATATCATCTCATTTCCCACTCATCTTATCATACAATGAAAATACACACTCTATCTTTCCCAACTTTTGGTCTCACTCGCTCTGTTCAAGAATTGGTGGATCCACAAAATTGTGTCCATCCTCAACGCCGGGTAGTATCATATCTTCTCACCAGATTTCTACGCTCCTCGAACCAGAACTGCTAAATCTTATGAATTCCGTTTGGATGTCGCGAGAGGTGCGGTGGAGTGTCGATGCTGGGCTTTCTGCCTTCTAGCTTTATTGTTTCACCCCAACAGCCTGCTAGTGGTGCATCTCCAGAATCTCTCCATCGGCATGTCCAGGTGCTCCTCTGATAATGCTTGACTACCATTTGTGGCCAGATTGACCGTATGTATATATATAGAAATACTTAAATAATGCATGCCATATTATGATGTAGCAAATCTTGTGACTGAAACAAAGACGAAATGCCTTGTGGTAATGTAAGAACCACTTCTGTGAGAATACGGCACCAAGTCCCCCGCAGTGCTGTGCAGTGGTCTCGGCTGCTCTCGAAGTGTCCTGCCGATCCCTGCCGAGGTTCCAGGAGCATCATAATTTCACTATCCTATATGTCAAATCTCATAGCATCCTGACTGCACCTCCATAACTGCAGGTGCTTTCAGAAGCACCTGAGAATGCTCTTGCAGAGTTTGAAAGCACTTTGATTGGCTCCAAGAGGGTCTGGGAGCATCTAGAAGTACTTCGAAGAACTGGTCAGGTGGCCCGGAGTGTCTGGGAGAATTGCGTGTTGCTTCTGGACCGATTTACATTTTTCTGATGAAGTGGTGCATCTCTAAGTTCTCTCAGTGGGCATGGTTAGGTGCTCCTCCGACTATGCTCTAGTACCATCTGCAGCCAGATTGACCGTATCTATATATATGGAGAGACATAAATAATCTATTTCATATTATGATGTAGCGAATCTTGTGACTGTAACAAAACTGAATATAATAAAACGAAATGCCTTGTAGTTATGTAAGAAACACTGCTGTGAGAATACGGCACCAAGTCTGCCACAGAGCTAAGCAGCAATCTCGGCTGCTCTGGAAGCATCCCGCAGAGCCGCACAGCGGTCTCAGGTTCTCTAGAAGTCTCCCACTGATCTGCGCAGAGGTCTCAGTAGCTCCATGATTTGACAGTTCTAGAAGTCAAATCTCGTAGCATCCTGAATGTACCGAGTGTTAGCAACGGTTCCGGACCGTCACTGTTGTTCTGGGTCTGGATCCAAAGTCAACCGTTGCCAAATTGGTGGTCCGCGTCATCAATAAAGCCAAACCGTCCAGTCTGGTACAGTTCGATGGTAAACTCGCAACCCGTCTGAATTGGGCGGGTTCTCAATGGGTCGCTCAGTGGGTCCATCTATAGATTCATCTAAGGCTCTTCTATTTGCAGTTTGTTAATAGTATCTTATCAAAATCGCGTGTTCAGCAACCAATAATGTGCTTTTGCTTATTGTGCAGTTTGCAATATTAAACAATTTGGCATCTGTATTTCACCTTCACTATATGGTATTTTTACCTATAAAGGCGGTCAATAATGAAGTTATGCGTGCGAATATCCACACGATGCCTTGATTATGCATTATGCAAGACCTAGAACTGTTGACGCTCCATTGACACTCATTTTGATGTATTGTCCATTCAACATCTGCTGCCGTCGATAATTGTTTTCATCATGATTTGACTTTATCGGTTGTCTTTCGGCCCAATTGGGACTCGGCCCTGGTGCAAAGCCAAGTGGCGTAATAATCTTGCACAGTTCACTCTCAGATGACTAAAAATGATGTATCACGCCAAAAGATTTATTGTGCCTGCTATACATGTATTCATGAACCGATATTCACAAGCTACTTCAAACCATTCGCCCATAATATATCTCCAACTGAAACTCCCAGTCAAGCTACATAATGAAGCTGGTGAACCATTGATGCATTCTGTCCTACTCTTTCTTCACTCCTTTGTTTCTCCTCCTTTTTACTGCATTGACCGTCACGAACACCTTTTGAACCTGTTTCTTCGACTTTTGTGTTGGCCGAACCAATCTGGGATCATTCAGCACGGCACTCACATCCTGCTGCTCTGGGCATTCCGCATCCTCAATGCTATTTTTGTGCTCTGAATCTGGTTCATCGTCAGCTGCGGAATCCTCTTTGCTGTCATTTGAATTATCCAAGTTGCCATTGCAGTTTAGCCAATACTCAGCGTCCGAAATACTTTCAGATGCGCTATCTTCCTCGCTTTCGACTGGATGATGGTTGATTCTTCGGATTTGGCGGACATTTAGGATTTGAGTTCGTCCTCCAGGGAGATCCTTTGCGGTTAAAGCTGGTGGCAACGGTGATCATTCTGACAATTCAAATACAGCCGCACCATCATGGTGAAGGAGTGACCAGGAGGCTTTGACGATCTCTTCCATGTCCGAAATATATCCAACGGCTGTCATCTGCTTTTTCTGAGCGCGCGACTCCTTCTGGGTAGCACGTAGATTCTGGCTGCCCTGCCACATCTCCAACAAGTTGTGGAGCTTGGCCATTCTTTGCCATTTTCTTTCCTCCGCCACTTTTGTGGGGACAGATTTGAGTGCAGTCATCATGTGGGTTGGTTTAGGGTTGTGCGCGGCGGATCCGCATCACATTGGTTCTTGTGTACGTGTCAATTAGACTTAGCGAGAGTCAGTGAGTTATAGGTCAATAGAGAGATTCAGGACACCGGACACCGTACAACAGGGTATGAGCACGGGCACTTTGCTGATTTGACAAACTCGACTCGAATTGCAGCATCATCCAGACGGTCCCGGAGGTGTACAGACTCGACGCGTGTATGGACAACAAGGTGGCCGAATTGACAGCGATCTCGATTATGAAATTTGATGTTACGGACTACAAAAGCTGGGGTTCGGAAGTTGATATACTCTTGGAGCAGAAGCAGATTCTCGGCACTGTCGACAGTACAGAGGAAGCACTCGATGCGAAGAATGCGAAGGATGTGACTGAGTATAAAGCATGGAAGAAGCAGCACGGAATCGTGCGGCCACCATTCTCCTCGTAATGGAGAGGTCTTTGCAGCAGCAGTATGGCATGTAGAAAGATGCAAAGGCACTGTGGGATCAGCTGAAGGAGGACTACAAGTCGAAGGTGAAGCTGAATGTTTCGGCTTTGCGAGATGAGATGTCAGCTGTGAGATTGAGCGATTGTGAGAATGTACAGGAGTACGCATCAAAGATCCAGGGGTATGTGAATGACTTCAACCTCTCTGCGGAGAGTTCGACCGGTACGATGCCAAAGAGCAAGCACAGCTACTACCTGATGCAGGGTATACCGAAGGATGATGATTGGTGGTTTTTCACCCAGTTGATGTACGACAAGATCGACACCCTGGCCGACAAACCGGAGGAGATTGTCACGAAGATGGGAGTCCACGAAGCGTGGTTACATCAGGAAGAAGGTTCGGAGGTGGCAGCCATGTTCTCAAAGTTGCGGATGAAGAGCGAGAAGCGGAATTGAATGACTCGGAAGTCCTGGCAGACCCGTGATAGCGGTAGTGAGAGCGATGGCAGTAGTTCGGAGAGTGAGAAGCATCACCGTACGAATTGGAGGGATACTCAGGAGTGCTACAGATGCCATCAGGTGGGACACATTGCATGGTATTGTCCAAGCACTGCACCGGTGGAGAGCGGAGCACCGACAGCGGCAGCGATACTGACGATGACGACGACATCAGTTGAGAACGATTGGATGACAGTCACTGGCAGATCCCCTGAGAAGGAGAGCTGGTACTTGGATTGTACCACAACTTCTCCTGTTTGCGGTGATCGGAGAAATTTTGAACGGTACACAGATTATGCCAAGTGGGAAGAGTGGGAAATTCGCGACTTTGCTTGAAGGATCGCAGGCAAGGACATCGAAAATGGAGACATGCGATTGAGGCTTCGGCTGCAAGGATACCGCAGAAATCACGAAGTAGTTGTGAGAAACGTCTTGCATGTCGAAGGAGCAAAGAACTCACTGTCACAATCGCGGCTTATGGATCGGGGGTTGCGGATTGTCCGTGTCAACAGGCTATGGAATGAAGTTATACGACAAATTGCCGGCAGAGGACAGTGCTGGAGGTTGAGGTCGAGGAAATCTTGTGGGCGTGGCACATCAAATTGGAGGATTATTCTGACTGCATGTGTGGCTGAATGTGAAGGTTGTAGGAAAGAGGCATCTACCAAGAGGATAAATGTTTGGGAGGAGCATCAGGCAAGCTCTATCATTGTTTTCTTTGGAGTTTAGCACTACGGTCATAATACCGCCCTGCAGGAGTGTGGGGACGGATTTGAGTGCGGTCATCACGTTGGTTGGTTTAGGGTTGTGCGCGGCGGAGCCGCATCACTTTAGTTCATCTGTACGTGTCAATTAGACTTAGTGAGAGTCAATTGGTTTTAGGTCAATAGAGCGATTCAGGAGACCAGAAACCATACAACATCTTTTTTTATTTCCGAGTCATTTTCAGTGTTTATCCTGTCCGATACTGGGTTATCGCATGCCAAAATCCTGTTATTGGCTCTAGCAAACTGCCTTACAATGACCTTTTCGCAAAGGGTCTTGCCTGTGGTTTTTAACAGCCTCCAGCTGATAACATCTCGGCCAAGGGAAACCTGGCCTCCAGTCCGACACCATGTGGTATGAGAGAGATCATGTCGCGTGCCACATTGGAGAGATCGGCATACTTTGAGTGCGATTCATCCTGTTGGCGCCACCAGTTGGTTATGTCCGGTATCCAAAATGTCCTGCTAATTTCCATTCGGTTGGAGTGGTAATCATTGAGATTGGGATTAATTTGCCCCCAGTTCTTTGGTGCTTCAAACAGGGAAATCAAATAGAGCCTGGCGGCGGTCAATAAGTGTGCTGCGCTATTGCTTTGTCCGTGTGTCATCTCAGCCACATTGTTAGGCGTCAAGTATTCTGCATCATTGCTGGACAAACCATATCGATCGAAGGATGATTGGCAGGATCTGGAAGCCGTTGCAGAGGGGACCAGATTGCTGGTCGCTAATCTTTCGAGCTGATTGACCAGCACACATTGATGTTTTAGCACAGTATTCATTTGCGATGTTCTTTAGAAAGGCCTCCTGGTATTGGGTAGTATAGGATATCTTGTCCTGGGGATTAATATCCATTCCCTTAACGCCTTTTCTAAACGATCGCAACTTCCGGAACGGATCGAGGTTATGTGCAGAAATGAGAAGCATGCCCGTTGTTGGAGTCACTTCGGCGTAGTATTTATACAGCTTCTGTCGAGCTAACTTCACACAACAGAACCAGTCTTCATTGCATGGAGCCTTCTTCTTGGCCAAAGCTCGCATCACGCCATCCATGTGATCGAACATGTCATTGAATACTGTGATGACATAATGCAATGTGACTGTATGCCTCTTCGACATCCACAGGGTCCAATATCGAAATGGCCTTATTACTTCCATGACATATATCACAATGGTCCATTCATCTTCAGTTGTGAAAAGTGGCCACTAATTAGTGTATGTTGGATTTTGGAGCCACTCACGTGTGAATTCCTGTAAACGGTAGGCGCACTCAAGCAGCTCCAGTGTTGAGTTCCAACGTGTCTTCACATCCATAATCGGAAGTACAGCGATGTGGACTTTCGCTATTTGACAGTTAATCAACTCGTTTCAGTGACCAGGTGTCAGCGTAATCAATACAGCAAGCGTTCTCTGCTATATGAAGGTCAGTTTCAGGACTTTCAAAATATCATGAAATATGTAATTTCTCAATTATCTTCGCTAAACCTGGTCTCATGGCCAACACCTTGTTGATTCTAGCATTGCCATCTGTTCGAAGTCTTTGACTCTTCCCAATGTCAATGGTTTCATTCTCACCAAATTGCTCATCGCGCTCATGGGCTTCCCAAGATTCGGTGCAGCCTTTTACACCAAGACTGCCAATGAATGCACCTAAAGCCAGCTGTATGATGTGCGCCATGCATGGTATATGGTTCCTCAATGCAGGCCACTCGATTAAAGAGGCCTCAAGTGTTGATTGCAGCTTGGGTGTCATCAAGTATTTTGAGAATGCATTATCAGTCATAATACCGAGCAAACAGCCATCAGCAATCTCAAAACGATCAAGCACATCCTTGAAATGTACGGCTAGCCATGCTCCAGCATCTTGGCCTGTGACCTGTCATTCATAAATAGCATTTGAAAGCGGAAAAGAATTGGTGATCAACCTGATCGAAAGTGAGTTGAACTTCACGCAATGCTCCGTTTCAATTCGTATAGTAAGCAATGACCCATGTTATGGCTAGTTTGTTTGTTGATGTCCATCCTTCTAAAGCTAAACAAACTTTATTTCGTGACGGCAACTGCTTCTGAATTGCATCCACTGTCAGTGCATATTCCATCCTGCAAATGTTACTAAGGGTCGTAGAGGATGGCAGCAATTGGTCATTGCGTAATGATTTATATGACCATTGTAGCTCCAGATTCGATATAGCGTTCCATGCAATATGGGCCGAAACGCATCCGAACATGAGGTATCGATTCCACGTGTCTTGATGAAATTCGGAAGATTCAAAGTCCTTAGCTGCCAGTTTGGAACATGTTGTCTATCCTTTGGTGAATATGGAATAAACTGGATGTCAAATATGATTTGACTGTGCGAACATACTATTGTGATTCCTCGACTTCCTTGCCTCTTCAGGATGGCCAACACTGTTTCATCGACTGTGGAACTGGTCAATGCACTACCCTCTGACTCTGTTATTTGGTTTAACTTTGCTATGTGAGCTTTTGCCAGCAAGTATTTCGCCATTGAACTTGTCCCATGTTCTGATGGATGGCGAAGAACTTGATGACAAACGATACATATGATGGCAGGGCTCCTGGTCTCCTTAACTCCACATTGTAAATAGAATCGCCACGAAGGCACATGTCTAGAATTATTGCAGGCAATTGGCTGCTTCGAGCCTACATTTATCGAAGCCCACCAAGCATCGAATATGATTTGAAAAGTATAGTCCCTTAAATTACGAATAAAGATACCTTCGTTTTTGGAACAGATGCTTACCTCGAGCAAAGAGGTATTCAAAGATTTTGAATCAGATGTGGCGGAAAGAATTAGAAACCTGGGGAGTTCAACTCGGATGACTGCCGAAAGTAACATTACAGTATAGCACACTGCGGGTTCTTAAATATTGACTCTACAGCTACAAGCAAAACAATCAGATGTGTAAGACATTGCATGCATATTTGTGAAGTTGTATACAAAGACAGATTGCAAAGACCGACCATGTAGAACTCGATTCAGGTACAGCACAATGCAGTTCATTGCTGTGAAGAATTCTACGCCTCCACAACAATTGTCGACGGTCCATGGGCGCTCAATTGTAGGAGGCGGATGCCATATCGTCACTAGAATTTTAGCCAATAAAGGCTGCAGATAGGTTCATTGCGTGTTCTCGGCGTTCTATTGCCGTTCGAATATCCAAGATGCAAGATCAAAAATCGTTGACGCTCTGTTGACGCTCTGTTGACGCTCTGTTGACGCTCTGTTGACGCTCTGTTGACGCTCTGTTGACGCTCTGTTGACGCTCTGTTGACCCTCTGTGG
>Ga0307514_10000397_pt1 | contig 98666 bp, 108 predicted proteins | sample 16_EM_MG_FD_203088 | JGI IMG/M metagenome (GOLD analysis project Ga0307514, IMG submission 203088) | Populus trichocarpa ectomycorrhiza microbial communities from riparian zone in the Pacific Northwest, United States - 16_EM | ecosystem: Host-associated > Plants > Roots > Unclassified | place... | reverse complement strand
GAACTGTCATAATTTCGCCCAGAGTGGGTATTCAGAGGTGAGTGGTTATCAAATGTGAGGATGAGTCATGTTTTCAGTGATACTTGACTATGAAACAATGTCGAAATTGTAAGCGTGTGTGGACTGGACTGAGCCCTACCCCAGACTGGGTCCGTCCGGACTGGTGGAATCATTGCAAAGGAGGGCACACTGGGCATCTTCACTTCGACACTACGGCTGCTAATCCCATCCACAATCCCACCAATAACAAAGAAACCCAATATTTCCTCAACAAAAACACAAATTAATCCCTCCACAACCTCATTTATCTGCCTAGAATGAATCCGTTCGGATCCGAGATACCTGTCTGCCCCATAGGGGTTCATATGATATCATAGTCAATGCACACGGTTCTCCCCAACTTCCATATCGTAAGATTATGAGACTCTTTCTCCAGTGAGAGAAGAGTTCTTTAGACATCAGCTCTGACATCGATATGAATACAATCAGTATATCTTCTCAACCTTTTATGACAATATTTCGATATGCGATAAATTCTATTCTCTTCTTACTTTTGATACTTCGAATTCTATTCTTTAGATATTAGCCTATCTCAGTACCTTTCGCTGTTTACTCGATAGGCCAATGGGAAGACTTGGACTATTGGTCAATCCACTCGCCAACAGGATGATTTGCATTGACTCCTTCAGGGCGTTCAGCTTCTCCTTCGGAAGAATCAACCATTTTTGTACTCGCTAACTTTTCCGGTATTAAACGAGGTCTTTGTTGCTGCATTGCTCTTATGGTCCGCGCGGAACTCCTGGCAAACTGCGTATTTACGAAATTCTTCATTGATCTGGGAGGCAGTACTACTAGCACCAGAAGTAGCTGATGTAGATGCTGTAGTTGGGGTGAACCCAGTGGAGGTGCCAGTGTGATGGGAGCGAAAGAAGTCATTTTTGTAGTCGATATAATTTCTGGTAGAGTTAGAGACACAAGATAGTCACTGTGATGAAGAAGTAGGACAGTTGTAATGATGCAGAAGTTCAAAAGTTGACAGATATAGTGCTTCATCCCACCTTCCCAACCTCTTACTTGGCACCTCGGTCGGTTGGCATATCGGTTGATCTATTCACCAAGATGACAGTTGGCGTATGGGTCGGAATACATACAAGTCGCAGATTTTACATATCTCCCGTACTCGTGATCCGATTTTAAAAATCACGTAAACTTGATGATTTAGAACTATCCTCGGGAAAGAGATGTCAATATAAATACGTCCAAGAGACAAGTTGGTCGCCTCTTTGGCCCTTTGACACCCGTCTTTCCGGCCCATATTATTTCTCATAAGCGCCAACATTGCCTTCGCCGAAACAGCCAAGTGTAAGCGCAGGAGGGTTGTGTTCATCTACGCTCGTGACACCCAACATATTCTGGTACTGCGGAGTTATGTAGAACCTAGACCGTTCTAGCAGGAGCTCATCACTGTCGACTGAGATTCTAGACAGGCGAGGCTGGAGTTGTGTCGTGATAAATTGAGGGGTGGAGTCGTGGGGATGTGGAGGGTATGCGGGTTTGACGGCACTGACATTAAGCTGAATGACGAGTTTATATTTCTGGAGATGCTCCAGCTTAGGTTCAGGAGTAGATGACATCTACTACTCGCACGTATAAGTATTCTTCAATGAATACTTAAGAGATATGTAAAGAGGGGGGTCGAGTGAGAAGACATAATATGAATTTCTCTACTAAGCGCCTAGTATCTGAACAGAGTTGCCTGTTTCATCCGCTATGCTCTGCTATTAGTATAAGGGGCCGGGCCTGGGGGGAATGGAATGGATACTTCCTGAATTCCCCAGAAGAGCTAGATAAATATATCTACTCTTTCTCCGCCACCGGCCTGCTCTTGCTAAAGAACGGACTACTTATAACCATCCCCTTCCCTCCCATCTTTGCCTCCAACATACTCCTCACATTCTCCATCCCCCCTTTCCCCATCGCCACCTTAGCCTCCTCCTTACCCCACGCTGCATCTACAGGCCCCTCATGGTCAAACCTTTCCGGCCTCGGTATCCATTTTTTTCCTCTAGCCCTCACCTTCTTTGCCACCTTCTCATGGCCACAGTTTATCATCTCCCTCCAAAACTCCGTTTCTCCGTCTTCTTTCCTTATCACCTCCACATCCTCCAAAATTTGCAGCGCTCCCATAAGCCAGTCTTGACAGTTCCCGATACCCATTTCGGGGATATTTCTTTGGTCGTTACTGAATTTGGTGAGCGAAGCTTCAGCTAGGCCTTTCTGCTCCTCTGAGAGAACCGCAATTCAAGCACGGCCCCAGAGAGAAGCTTCTTCAAGAGGTTGGGAGCGGGGGTCGTAGATGAAGGACTCATTATCGGGACAGCGGATGTGGTGCATGTGACAGATGGAGAAGGCGCTGTGGTGGAGCGCGAGACCACGGTGGCCAGGAGCGTCGTTGAGTGCCGGGTCGCCCCGGCCATAGCAGGAGATTGAAAGGATCCAGGGAGAATCGGATGGTGTTGTAGGGGACATTGTAGGTTCGAGAGTTAGCGGTGTGGTGGTGGTGGTGTGGTGCAAACGGTTTTTTATAAAATCCCGCCATGTGGCTTGTAGGGAGGGATTAAGCGCGCTTAAATGTTGGTTGTGAGCTCGTCTATAACTATTGACACATTGAACAGTAAAGTTCTGAGCAGTTGAATTACTGCTTATATTATGGAAATGTCCTATGAATATCTACTTGATTGAATCAAAACGTAGCTCAGGAGGGTTTATCATCTAGCTAGTGAGTGCGAGAGATGAGCCATCCAAGAAATGTTTTCACATAAACAAACATTGTACGAAATCCCAATCATCGTTACCACCCTCGTCAACGCCACCCAGTAACAAGCACAACCAACCAGATATACCCATCCAACCCAACCTTCAAACTCCGAAAAAAGTCCTCCCACTCCCTCTCACCGGCTCGGCAACGGCGGCGTAACTACCGCACCATCCTCATCGCCATTCACTCTGATGCCACCATCTTCACTCCCACTGCTCCCACTATCTCTCGCATCTTCCTCCAAGCGCTCACGGGGCGGCAGCGGCGGCGGCGGGGGACGAGCATTATCTCCATCAACCGGCCCTCCATTAGCAACCTCATCATCCTCCACCAATTCCGCTCGTCGCACCCACTTTCTCCTTCGCGTATACTTCCCCCATCCATCGACACCCCTCCGTCCATCATGCCACTTATTATCATAATACCACCACCCCTCTCCGCCCTCACCAGGTCCTCCAAGTCGGTCTTTAAGTTCCTGTCTTTTCCCGCCACCGCTGTTTCCGGTAGCACCCTCAACCTCCCAACCCTCACCCTCCACCCAGCGCCAGCGGACTTTGCTCTCTGCGGGGGTCTCAGGGAGCTGGAACTCATCGGGTGGGGGACATGGTGAGAGGTGTTCGTCTGTCCATGCAGCGCGCTCGGAGGGGAAGAGGGTTGCAGTCCAGCCGATCCCAAGCCAGCGCCGCTGGTTCTCAAATATTGAGAAGGTGAATTTTACACCTGGTGAGGAGGTGGCGGGGGTGATTGTTGTTGTGGAGGCGCGTGGAGGAAGTGCGGGTGGCATGGGGGAGGGCGACAATGTGAGCCCGGTGATGCGTTGGGAGAAGGCCCGCAGTGTTGTAGAGCGCCACAGGATCGTGCGGCTGACCTTTGCCGGACGGGAGTGCCAGGATAGTAAAAGGGTGCCGGAGAGGAAGATGATGCGTCGCGGGGTGATGATGTGGAATGGCCATATAGAGAGCGCGAGCCAGAATGGGGTGAGCAGCAGAATGCGGATGAAGAGGGTTGTGAGCGCGGGGCCAGTAGTGGCGGTAGTTGCATTTTTTTCTGAGGATAGGATGTTCAGCAACGTGACGCAGGGGGAAAGGAAGACGTCGACGCGGTGGTTAAGCCGGTTCATGGTGGCAAGGATGTCGTCGAGCGTCGTGCCGTCATCGCGTCTGTAATAGCGCCGCAAAAACATCCCCGCGATCAGTAGCACGACGACACAGAGATTCCCTACCCATCGCAGTAAGGTGTCGCCGTAGAGTGCGATCCCCCAGAACGCCACGACGACCAGGAAGCTCTCCCATGGATCATTGGAGGTCCAGGTCAGCAGCGCGAAGACGTTGTCGAGCTGCTGGATCCATGGGAATGCCTTGCTGAGCGCTCTTGTAACTTGTGGCGGGGTAGCGACTAGGAGCGGGCTTTTTTGATGGACTTGGAAGGTGGAGCGCGAGACGACGGAGGCAGAGGCGGGGGAGAAAGCGGCGATGGTGGGTGGAGCATTGGGAGAGTCGGCGGCGGTGTCAGTTGAGGACGACATATGCGCTGCGGGATGCGCCGTCCAAGGGGTTTCTGCACGGTGTTAGAAGAATGAGAGGTGGTGGTGGTGAAGGAGGAGCAACCAAGGGCTGCCATGCATCACGATGTGAGAAGAACAAGTGGTCGAGGTTGTTTGGCGCAGGATGACGCCAGCTGCCTTGGCTGATGACGAAATTGGTTGCGGCTGAGTGATGGATGTCGCTGAATGGCTGTTGCGAAGAATAGGATTAAACAGAGCAGAGAGAAGTGGAGCGGACGGGGATGAAAATCAGGACGATAAAGAGAGGTATGGACCAAGTTTGAGGATTTTTAATTTATAGACTGGGGAAGAGGAGCAACATGGTCAGACGCACGTGAAAGTCGAAGCAAGCCAAGCAATCCCAATCATCAATTATCACCACCACCATCACCACCATTGTTCTCACCTCTCCAGCAAATAAAGCTTATGATTCTTTCTATACGTTTAACAGGGTATCCAAACAAAGTAGAAGAAACGAATTCATCTATCCATCCATCAGCCCTCTCTCATATAAAAACCAAAGCCACGTTAAAAGTTACACTCCCCATATCCATCCGTAACTCCAAAGATCCAATATGATATAGTAATAGCTGAGGCGACGCTACATATGTAATCGTGAAAAGAAACAACTGGAAGACTGGCAATCTTACATTACAATGCCATACACCCGCAACCGAAGAAACCAAAGTCGCTCAGACAAAACCAACGAACACAATTGCAAAAAAGCTATATAGTTAACAAAAAAACAAAGGCTACATTACGGTCATGTGTGGTAGTAAAGTTATTGCCTAGATCATTCCACCGATTTCTTTGTCCATCGCCGGAGACACCCGCTGAATCCGGGGCATATGTTCGCGCATCACTACCCTCTCGTTAACCCGAGCTCGGCTGCTCAGACTCCCTCCGTCGCTTATTGATTTCCGGAGTTTGTTCCTTCCGACACTTTTGCTCGACTTGCTGTCATCAAAGTCGATGTCGCTCCGAGGCATATCCGGTACCTGGTCGTCCAAATTGCCCCTTCCGAATGCTCCGAAGAGGGTGTTGGTCCGCTTCCTGCTCTTGGATGAGGATGCCGTTGACGGCGGTGTCGTGAGTGGCCCCGATCCGGCTCCCGGCAGGTCGATGGTATCAAAAGTGGATGTCATGGAGAGGAGCGTCGGCTGCCCAATTTGATATTTATCTATGGCCTTCTTTCGGGCTGGCACAGCGAGAACTGAGTTCGCACTTTCGATTTGCTGCAAGATCGCTTGCGGCGATTTGGCTGCTGGTGAAGGCACTGCTGAGCCAGAACTAGCTCCAGCTGACCTAGCTGCTGGCGAAGGCGCAGGGCCAGGGCCAGCTGACCTAGTGCCAGGTGCGGGATGGTTTGAGGGACCTAGCAGGACTGATGTATTGATCTGCGGTAGGGGTGGGTTCTCAGTAGGTCCCTTGCGTCCGCCAATGAGACTATTGCCCCGCGGCCTCCTGAAGCTCAGAGGTCGGTGTTCTTCCTCTTCAAAGGTAGACTTGACATTCTCCATTAGGTCATCCGGGCTAGAGCCTGTTCGCTTCCGCGGAGATTGTTGTCTTGGAGCTGGTTCGGCGACACTTGATTGGCCCGTCATCATCGCTCGCGAGAGATCATCCCGATATCCATCACCTGGCTGTTGGTACGGCGGCCTTGTCGGTGGTCCTCGCGGAATGGGTGTTGTAGGCTGACTCCGCGAGTTTGGAACGGGTTCCCAACTCTCCTGCCAGCCCATTGGTTGCCCTCTCGGCGTGTTTCCAGCACTAATACTTCCGCCGTTCATCATGTCGTGCGGGGGTCCCGGACGAAGACGCGCACCAGATGGCGACTTTCTCAAGCGACCATCGGGTAACATGGGATCAAGACCATTACCGAAGGTATTATTGGTAACCAAAGGAGGGCGCTGACGCTGCGTTGGTCGAGGCTGACCGTTCGGAAACTGCGGACCTGGAGGAATACCATGAGGCCCTCTCATACCATGTCTCTCCCCATCAACTCGTCCATCATGCCACCCTCTGCCCCTACCACCATCTGCCAGCATTGGACCATTTGGCCCCATTATCACAGGAGGCCTTCCCGCGTCTCTCAGAAAGCCATTGGATCCCTTCGACCTCAAAGTGCCGCCGTTTCTCACTGGCGAATCACGGAAACCCTCTGCTTCATGGTGGCTTTGGATCTTTTCCTGGTTCCTCAAGTTCTGTTGCACAAGTTGTCGCCTGAACGCCAATTGTTCCACCCAATCCCGGTCCTGGTTGTCTCCCTCACCAGCTCTGCTCAGCGATCTCTCCGTGCCCGCCCGGCTAGGACCTCGCTCGGTTTCGGCCCTACTCTCAGCCCTCCTTCTGCCTCTTCTCTCAGTCGACTCCGTTCGCCTGTCGTCTCTCCTCTCCGGCTCCTCCACTCGCCTTCCAAATTTCCGCTCCAAATCGTATCGCCTCCGGTCATCTTCCGACTGCCTTCTGTATTTCCGCTCCTTCTCCGCTCGCCTCTCATTATCTTCTGATTGCCTTCCATATTTCCGTTCCAAATCGAACCGTCTTTGATCATCTTCTGATTGCCGTCCGTACCCCCTCCCCGTCTCCGACCGTCTGAAGTCATCTTCAGATTGCCTTCCTCGAATCGTATTCGATCGGCCCGTTGGTCTATAAGAAACTTCCTCCGATGGTGGAGATCGCCCCTCGTGATCTTCTGATTGCCTTCCGTATTTCCGTTCCATCTGTGACTGCCCTTCATCATCCTCCAACTGCCTTCCGCGGGTTGTGTTCGAACGGCCTGTCGGTCTATAGGTAGACTCCTCCGGTGGAGATGGAGACACGAATTGTTGTGGAACAGGCTGCGAATACATATTAGACGGGCTGGGGGGCTCGTCGTCATTATGATGGGCAAATTCATCGTACTGCCAGACGTTATCACCTGCACTGCTCGTAGACACTCTCGGTTCCACGGTTGGTTTTGTGGTGGATTCTGTTACACCATGACGAGATACCCGGGATAGCCTGTAAGTTGATGCTGCGTACATGGAAGAAGAACCAGAATCGGAACGAAGGTGCTGTCGGACAAGCAAACTGAGACCCTGACCTGGGGGGAGCGTGGGAGAATCATCGTCAGTACCAGGGGGGGCGGCATCCACCGTGAACTTTGGAGAAGGCGGAGAAACCTCGGGGTTTCTAAGTGGCCGTAGTGCCTCAAGGAATTGCTTCGATGGCTCGTCATCCAACGAGGAAACTTGGGATGCTGCATAGGCGGGTGATTCCGGTCTGGGCTCATCTGCTGCAGGCGCGGGATCTGGGAACTTGGATTTCATGGCGCTCGTCGGGGGGCTGTTGCTATCACTGCTACTGATATCTCTTGCAGCGTCATCCAGTTCGTCGCCAATGTGCTGGATTATCACAAGATCTTGCTCCATAGAGCTACGCTCGCTTGAGGTAGCTGATGATGCCAGAAAAGCCGTCGGACGGGCCTCGTGGTTCTCAGAATGCCTGGGCGAACCAACGGCTCCCAATGACACCGAGGATCTCCGATCCGAAACAGGAGAAGTAACCCTCTCTCTCTCGGGACTGCGTCGTTCATATCTGTCTCGGTTGAGCATTCCTGGAGAGAAGGGGCCCTGAGTAGGGAATCCTGTTGTCTTGAGAGTATCAGGAGGGCTAGGGACTCGTTGTAGATCAATTCCAAAGTCAAATTTATCAAAACCAGCCGGCCTCGGCGGCTTTGTGGCGTCTAGCGGTGGCGACTCAACTTCCACTGCAGGCGGCGGAGGCATTGCTTTTTTATTAGTCGACCATAGCATTGCCGGCCGGGATGTGGGCGACGTTGTGGGCGATGTGTGAAATGCAAGCTGTGGTGATCCGCGACCGCCGAGTACAGGCGAATCACTTCTAGTCGGGCTTACCGAACCAATTCTCCTCAGCGATGCCAGTCTTTCCAGTCGACCCATCGCGCTCGATTGCTGATCTTGGAGTTGTTGGTCCAACGCTTGCTCGTACAGAGGTCGCCGAGTCTTTGCAGGAGCAACAGTAGGGCTCTGTGGGAGTGATACGGTGCTGGGGACGGGAGCGGAGTGGCCGGGCTGGGAGTTGATCGATGTAGCAGCTGTTGATGTTCTCGTCATCGTCGTAGGCGTAGAATTCGTCGAAGACGAGGTATACCGATTCTTGTCATGTTCCGGGAGATCATCGCCCTTGTTGTCCCCGTCCTCCTCTCCGTCTTTCTCCGCCGTGTGCCGGCGCGAAAAGTGATACCCGGGCAGGTCGTCCCGAGAGACCGACCTCCCCATGCGGAGATCTTCCATCGAGCTTGTACCTCCCCTCAGTGCCTTCGGTGCTATTTTGTACACCTTTTGTCTGCCACCGAAAAGGACGTTTCCTTCACCCTGAGGACGCGAACGATTCATGACACTTGTAGAGTCTTCTTCCGATACCCTTCTCTCCTCAGAGTTTGAGGTCAATCGGTCATGTGCTGACGCAACTGATCCGGAGATGGACGATGTTTCGGCAATATCTCCCAGCCCCATGAAGCGCGACGACGAAAAACCATCTGGCCCGCTCAACACGTGCCCATTAATATCAGGACCCGCAACAAAGCTACCCTCTTTCGCCGCCGCCGCCGCAGCAGCAGCAGCAGCAGCTTGCTCTTGCTTCAGAATACTGAACCGGTTTGCCAAATTGGGCATCAGCAATGACGTCCGGAAGTCATCAGTTGGTGGCAGAGCAAATTCGAGTTCAACTTGAGGCGGTTCTTGAGGTACTGGTTTGCTTCTCCCGAAGAAACCCTTTGATAGGGCCGGAACCGGAGGAATATCCTCATCATCAGCGCCCTTGGTCTTCTTCTTCGTTCGTAGACGATGCATTATGTTGAAGTAGATGAACTAAAGCTGAATTGCAAGTCGGTAGCCCCTTTAGTCGTTGATGAGCGCGGAATAGCAGTGAGCGTATGTAAAGTACGTGTGGACGAGTACGGTTGATTAGTCTGACTTTGCGTTGCGTTCCTGACCAGGTTACTGAGAATTGTAATATATTACGCGAGTAAATCTGTTCTCAATGCTTCAACAGACGTAGCCCCTTGCGTGCGATATTTGAGTGTAAGCTCCAAAAAACGAAGGGTTTGTATTCGATGAGAAAGGAATGTAATCTAGAAGCTCGTCGTTAGTCGCAAAAGCACCCCCTGTCGGAACGGTCGAGCAGTCGTCTGCAATAGAAACCAACCTCAACCTCGACAACGCTCGACAGCACCTAACCCAGAAGTATCCCCGAAGTGTCCAATGCACTCTTTGAGAGGGTGATGCCGATGAGTTGTTAATTAACTCGCACGTGACTGAATGCACCGTCAAAATGGCGCGTACAACAGTTGTCGGTGGTGGGAGGGAATAGACGGCAATTGTCGTGTCAGCCAAAAGAATGACCGGAAAGGAGTGACTAGCGAGAGACGGCGGAAATGCAGAGTGCGAACGAATGAATGTGTGGACGTGCAAACTGGACGAGTGCACCCGGGTTAGGTATTTCTCGTTCTGTTTGTTGCAGCAGCGATGGCTTCGTCGTGTCGTTGAGATGGTGATGGTGCTGTGATAGCAGCATGTGCGGAAGGACGGACGGGGAGAGAGACGAGACTCAAAGGGAGGAAGCGAGCGAGTGAGAAGGGAACGCGCGAGGACCCACTCGATCGAGAGAAGATAAAGAGAGCTAACTTACTAAGTAGGATCGTACTATAGTACTAGCACTTCACTCTAGCAGACGTCGATGTCAATGTCAACTCGCTCTTCGTAAAGGAGAAAAAAATATTATTCAGTTTGGGGGGAGAAAAGAAATATCGGGGGAGAATGGGGGCCAGTTGGAACATCTTTTTCCCTCCTCGTATCTCGCAGCATGCGCGATGAGAGGTAATTTGCTGTCTGTCGGAAATTACTCTGCACAGGAGCTCCCGCGCTCTCCAATTCCCAACCCCAATCCGCATCCCCCGGTGCGACTGGACTGAGACTTGGCTGTTCTTGAAACGTGAGAATCTATCTCAGATGCCCAGGTTGAGAAGTAGCGAAGAATAGAATCTTTCGTCATCTTCGATTGCTCATCGCGATGAGGTTGATGCAGGCTAGACGTGACAATGCAATGCCGATCCAACGAGTACCGGGGAAACAGAACCATCTACGCTGATAGGTACAATCGATGCGCCACATACGCACTGACAACCCGTGGCTCATGCTGCTTGAGCTGGGCGACCGATGTGTACTATACGTTCACAGCATCTCCATCTCCATCTCAAGTTCATTCGGCATTGAGTCCGGTGACCAGGCGGTCGGTATACTTTATACCTCTCCGAACTTCCGCGAATTATATCGAAGGTTCTCTGAAACCTCCATTGCTTCACGTACACTGTAGTTGAAGATGCTCACGTCCGGGGTGAGGGATTCTTTAGCGTACCCCTGTCTAACAGCATTTAAGCTCCACACTAAGTACTTTCTGTGACAATGACTTCCCATAGCGGTTTAGTCTCGAAGTGTGGTACAGTCGCGCAACAAAAATAAGTGGACACACGACTTTGTCAACAACCATTCAACCAGCACCCAGATGTCATCTCTACCCCGATGAAGCTTATTAACACACTCTCTAAGATGATACTCCTCCCTTCTCACAGTGTTGAAGCTTTCTGGAGGTTGTGGTTACATTGATTCATATACCAATTATACATTATGTCCACTTATTTTTGTTGCACGACTGTACACGCCTGGGCTCCGGCACCATTAGCGGTTAGTCCACTTCCCGTTGCAGTAGCATTTCCTATCCTGAACTTTTCCACCGAAAAGGTGTTACCTTGCACCAGAAACGAATACTGCCCATGTCTCTTAGCTGTCCCTCCACCATCCATCTCCCCTCGGTAGTCTCTCTCCGTGTTGCGAAATTTCACCTCCCTCTCTCAATACTGCGCCTTCATTACCACTACCCTGCAGCCACATCAGATACTCCTCAGAAAGTACTCTCACCTATAGCTGTAGGGAGTCGGTGGGCGTTGGATACTTTGCGAGCCACTGCTGTGGAGGAGAGTATTGGGAGGTAGCAATTGGACCAGTGAAGAGAGGAGAAGACATAGATGTAGTTCGGAGTGTAGAGTTAGCAGAAATCATCTGTCATGATCAACAATTGGTCAGAGGTACTCGCTCTAGAAGCCGTCATATCATTGCTGCATCTATCAATACTAGTATCATGTAGCGTTCGAGTATATCGTCGGAGTGACGATGATTTCATCTAGGTTACGAAGATCCAGTTCGACTGCAACCATACTCCGACAAGATCCTTGATCTCAAAGCTTAAAGTGCTATACTAGTAACATTTTAGTGTCGCTTAGAAGAGCGCGTATATGGAAATGTTGGAGAAGTATAGACCCGCTTACACCGAGAAATCGGAGTGGACAGGCCATAGTCCCAGTGAGATCGAACGGTAGCGTTTATGAAAAAATACCGTGATAAATGGTGAGACACCCGTCAGGTCGAAGGATGCCTCAACAGAGAATTGGTACTCTGCGGCTGGTAGTGAAGTATTCCTCTTTTCATTCCGGAAAGTCTCTTCCTTATCCTCTATAGAGAGAGCTAAGGAAGGTAGCCAGTGCGGACGCTTAGGTCGGACACCAAGCTTGAACCGGAATTAGAACACTGCCATCGGCTTTCTAGAGCCTCGCGCCGTTCCTTGCTTGCCTCATCTTCGTCGGAGCTATTATGAAAGAATGTCAGCCCGCTAGTTTACTGGCACTGGAGAAAAGCCTTACCCTGGCACCATCTCCCCTTGCTGGTCTGGTTGTCGTCGTTGCGGTGTAGTCCTGGGAGATATTGAGAATGTGCTGGCTAAACTGGAACGGAACAAAAAGCTCTTACCGTCCTGACACTCCTCCATTCAGCGCTCTGCTCTCCTTCCTACTGAGTTTTGGAACTCCCCGGCTCGGCATATTATCCACTCCGGGGACAAGTGAAGCCTTACTGCGCCTAATACCTCACCCCTCTCGCTCCGTCGCCGCTCATTGTAGTCCGAATACCCGGTTCAAAGTTGCTAAGCAGCTGCATAAACTAGGCCTTGACGTTCCATCTCTGCAATACGGCAGGGCCAACGCTGAACCTCCTGCAGATACCTGACAACCCGTCAATGAATTGAGTAACAACTTCTGGATACACTCTATAAGAAACAGTGCTTGTAATTATGTTGCCGAAAAGTGGATCCGTCATGTGATCTCAGTGTTAGATTTGCACCTTGGACTCCAGTTTCAAGAGCTCGAAAGAAGGGCCTATGCAACTCAGTTTCTCAGGCTACTATGGATAGCGCCGCCAAAACAGATCTTTGGGCATGCACGCATCTTCTTTTCTGGTGCACGGAATATACAAAAAATCCCAAGTTTTGGGTATCGTCATTCTAGATGCTACAGAATGCAGAGAAATTACGGTTTCCGAAAAAAAAATTTGTTTACAGTAGTGGTTGTGGCCTGGGCCCAAACTGGGTCTCATCTGAATTTTATATATACCGTCTAGATCTTACCTCGTCAAATTTGATGGGCACTGGATGAGAAAATTGCAGATAATTCTTTGACTGCCTGTGAGGCCTAGGGCACATACCATTTTTTATTGTGTGTCGATGCCTCCTGAACTCACAGCGCAATTAAATGCTGTTCGCACTCGGCAATCACGAACACTTTTGCAACGCTGAGATCACATGGCGAACTTACTTTTCTGCGACAAGTACTCCCAAGACGATTAGAAGACTCTGAAACGACGCTAGTCGCTGTCATGGGGTATATGATGCAGATCGTATCATCTGTGCAAAACACGACTGCGCACGGCAACATATTCACGCTCGCGAATTGGGTTTGGTTGGTTGGTTTGCTGGTGGGTGGGTGAGGCGATGAGGTGATGAGGTGCAGTTCCTTCGCGAAAGGAATCAGCATCTCCTGTCGGGAATGACTGGTGCGGGGTTCCCGAGATGCTGCAGCAGCATTCATTTGTAGCAAGCCTTGGCACCTGCAAGGTACCGATCAATCAGGATAAGCGAGCGACAGACAAAACACAAACAGGAGTAAGAAAGACCGACTGGACTCTTCAGGGGCAAGAAGAGAGTGGATGAACAGACACCTGCATCACCGCTGCAATCGGTAGCCATTCATTCATCTTCATCTTCCTTCTATGACAGTCGTAGCCGCTCATATGCACGCTCTTCCCGAGTGGGTGGGCGGTTACTTAAGCTGGTGAGATTAAGGTATGTGGGATGAAACGTCCCCGCGCCCGCAACATCCATCCATCCACTCTGAACGCCCCTCCCGAGTGCGGGTGAGATCGTCACGAAACAAAATTGCTTACCTTAATCTCACCACCAATGCCCTACTGCATATCGCACACAACACGAAAGTCTAGCAACCGAGAACAGCCCACGTGAGTACAAATTCATGCAGACATATTTCATCACGCATGATATCATCCGTAGTACCAGGTATAACGTACTCATGTCGCCGAAAAGTCCCCGTTTCACGTGACATCAAGGTTAGGTTTGCCAACCGAACATTGCTGGAGCAGCGAGGCGCGTCGCGAGAGCTTAAGAGCGATCACAACAATGCCCATTCTCTCTTTAATATAATGTGTGGTTGTTGAGATATCTTCATTCTTGTGGTGCTGTTGCTGCACTCGCTGCCCTCTTGCCTACTGCTTGCTGCCCCAGCAAAGTTCGGTCGGCAAATCTAACCTCGATGTCACGTGAAACGGGGACTTTTCGGCGACATGAGTATAACGTGGCAAGCCATCTGCAAAAAGCACGGAAATCATGTCGACGTTTATTGGAGGACGGCTAGTCATCCCACGCCCGAGTCCGCGGAAAGCGGGGAAATACACCAGAATAGTATAACCCTTCCGTAGTGCAACGGCATTGGTGTGCGGGGATATTTGGGGATTGAGCATTCTTGATCATCAGGTCGACATTCCCGAGCCGGCATGCCGAATCACCTTACCTTAACATCCGACCAAGACTTCCGAATGTGCCCTACCTGTGGAATGCATAATTACACCTACTCAATGCATTTTCCAGTCTCGCTCGCTCCAATGCAGTATTGATGGGAGGCTGAAACGTCCATCACATCACGGCGATGTGGTTCGCTCCCGTGTTTTTGCCACCGTTCAATTACCACCGGCTGTGCTACGTGCATGATCAAAGTGATCAATCTCCACCGACGAGTGCTGAAGCAAGAGGTACCTCGTATCGGTAGCCCGCGAGCATAGAGTGGTAATATATACTTATCCATGCGAGTTCCTATGGCGAACTAACTCTCTACACATGTAGGGCGTGGCATTGTGTCGTGGGTGGAATGTGTAAAATGTGTGTGCGAGAAGACAGCAAGTCACAATTGCAAGTATACACGCGGATGATTGGCCGGGACCCATCATCTGCCTTCCTCTGACATCCACAGGGCTACTTAATTGGGCCGATCCTTAGTCGTATGTAAAGGCCGGAGATATCTGCGATCCCCCGTTATACGGTTCACTCTGGGATCTTTGCCTTGTCACTCGGCCTTAGCGCTGATAGTAAGCTTATGGGCACCTATCTCAGAGGGTCAGACTAGGTATAGGTAGGTCTAAGTTATACTTAGCACAAGGCATGGAGCGAGCCAACTCTGATTTTGGCATGTGTATATCTCGAGATCTTCCCACACGCAAACAAAGACGCCCGCAGAGAAGCAAGCTGTAGTTTCATAAAATAAACTTTGTGGACACACGAGGCATCCAGGCGGAAGGATTTGGTATAACTTCAAAAAAGTTAGTATTTCAATGAACCAATCGAGCGAGTGAGTGCCTATGAACAAGTCTCGAAGTTGAGTCTCATTGTATCACTCGAGGTCGAGAAATTACTAGGACCGCCGTGTCTCCGGACCGTCAATTCTTACAGTCAACTCGCGCCAGCCAACTTTTCGGATACAGTAAAAAGCAAAGGAGAATACAAAACTACAGATAGGAACCCGAATGAATGTCATCAAGAGTAACTCACCATATCCGTCTAGCTTTGAGTGTCAACTTCTGTTCATATCTCATCTCATTATAAGACAAAACAATGCCATCTATGAGTGGGTTAGCATATCGGGCAAACACCCACTGTGCAAAGATCAGAACGACTTCCAAGTCATTGTTGGCAAGTACAAAAAGCTGATCGCCACATGGCGCTGGTGTGCAGGAACTCGGATAACAAAACTTGGACAATTCCCAAATCCTTTCAATTATATTTTAGGCGGCATGACACTCAAAAGTTGACTGGCGCGACTTGACTAAGAATTGACTGTTCGGAAACACGGACGCCCCCGGACAATAATCCATCTTTGCGGCCATTATTCGCGCCAAAAAGAATCGTACACAACATTTGCCATTCTCCTGGAAGATCACACATGCTTGCTTCATCGGAGTACAAGCTACCTAGGTATTGGCTAAACTGCCTTGCAATGTGCCACGATTCAGGATCTCCGCCCCGAATTCTGGATTCATTGATGTACTTACTCTTTGGAACAGCTATTAGAGTCCACTTCGAATGCTATGAAATGCCCCTCTATGATTATTCGCTGTCACGAGATATTGCCACAATATAGTAGACCTAAAGCTCTTGCACTTGGGTGTTGGAAGCTTAATGGGCACGGAACGGTGTTTGGAAGTGTTATTGTGTACAAAGTTCATGCAATCTGCCCTCTTGCTTGTTCGGGAGAGTAGAAGGGACAAGAGCTAGTTAGATGTCCCCTCCACTGGCTGCTGGACGCAGGATCGGGTAGAATTTCAGCAACAGGTAGTCATATCGTATATCGTTCCTCACCGTCTTCATGCCAACCTTAAGTCTCTAACAGCCTACACTTCTACACTTGTGCTGATCCCGCACTTTTTGTACCCTAGCCTATCACCCATTGGTTGTAGGCCATGAGGAAACCCTCCCACTAAAGATCATGCGCATGGAAATTTATCTACACTTGTTAGCTTCCAGTAAGGGATATCTATTTCTAGCTGTTGCCCATAGCTGAGTTTTAAGATATCGATTGCGAATTTTACGCATTTTAGCCGAGGCGAAGAAGTGAAGAGGCGCGCTTAATGGCGGGAAATTCCAAATATCTTGGAAGGATAGGGAGTCCAGAGGCATCCCGGGAATTACTTACACCAGTCTTCGGGAGTACATACCTTCTACGAAGTAAGATCTCTTATTCCCGACTCTCCAAGTTTATATTACACGAAACACCTACTTACACGGAAGCTCCTCGGGGCCTCCAATGCTGAACTCATAATATGACCAGTCACGCCAAAAACCATAATGTACAAAAACGAATAACACCCTGTGAAATTTGTTCCCTCCATGCCTCTTGACAAGCATCAATACCCCGTTGTTTGGCATGGGAAAGACGACCTGCTCCGGCAGACTGTAGTGCACACACTTCCCAACGCTAACCGCATACATCCCGATAGGCTCTTCCTCCTTGACGGTGTCCCACATCCTGGGAGGTGCCAAACATCCACAGTAACCATTCGATATGTCTCGGGCATCTTTATTTACTCCCCTCTTCCTGGAAGGTCGCTTGACTTGGTAACCGGAAACTCCTTCTCTTATCGGCGCCGCATGACCCCTGAACCGTAGATATCCTTTCTCGTCCACACTGCCCTTCGGAGCATCTCGCAGCCAGAAGTGTATCCCCCAAGACCTTCCGCAAATACGCAAGGTCCCTCCCTTGTCTCAGTGATGATTCCATTTACGTTGATCTCAGGAAAGGCAGGCATAGTAGATATGAAGGGTGATGGTTCGAGATCGAAAAGCGTAGTTCCTATCCAATCCACCCTCCCGCCATTTTGCATTTTACGTGTTCCTTTGCGCTAGTGCAATTGTCGCTCCGTGCCTGTCGTTTTCGTCGAACGCATATGGCTCCAATTCGACTCGGAAAAGGCCCATCATGCTAAACGCCATTTCGACGGCCCTCGACGAAGTTCGCATCCATACACTTCTCCAAAGATCGCAATACCTAGCCCCCTCGTCGTCACTCTGCATCGTGCTCCAGAGCGCATAAGAATCCGTGAAGTTCAATATTTTCATCTTGAATGTGTGTTCATCCCGGCCTACAGTAATTGTGGAGCATCTCGGCGTGGTTAATGAAAGTACAAAGGATAAATCCGCGACTGCCAAGTATCCAACCTCAACTTCTCCAACGGGCAACAGGGAAACTGCATGTTATGTGTACGAAATGGGGAGTCTTCCGCAGTACAAGAAAATAAAAGTTTTGTCACCTTGGGGACCAAGGCTTCTTGTAATGTTTAGCTCTCTTTGCCCATGTTATCTCTTCGTTGAGCCTTGCGAGTCTACCTAGACCGGCAGCAAGCACCAGACACAGATCGCAGCTCCTGAATATGGTGTGCATTTCCTTAATCTGCTAATTTTTGTCGTTGCGGCTGGTCAGCATAATGCACAGTCTGTCGAGCCAGAGCAGTTCGCAGTTTTCGAGTAGCGCAGCGCGGCAGCAAGTCGCCAACAAGTCTATGCTTATAGGTCCACCAACATGTTGGTGCGGGGACTCTAATAGCTGCGCCTTTGCCAAGTTCTGAACCAACTTCAGGCTGTTCTTATTATCGACAATCACAACACTCGGAGGTATAAAATAACACTAGTACTGTAAAACAATAGACGACTATGTCTTGCTTAAAAGCCCGAATCAAGTTGCGAGAGTGGGTGGTGAAACTTCAAACGTTGATAATTTTTTGTTGCAATTTGATGGTAACGAATCGAGTTTATTACCGAAATGAGTAATTATCAGACTCCCCTAACCTAGAATTTCCAGATTGATGCAAGTACCAGAAATGTTATTAATTTTTCCAGGCCTAAAAATGAAAAACTGCTGCTGCGCGAACAGATTGGGCGAAAAATCTCTTTTGGACTAAATCGAATGTACACGTGCACTTAAATACACCTGTTCATTCGGCTTGACTGCTATTTTCGTCCATAATCTGGTCCTCATACGCAATATGGTGGGGGAGAGAAGAACCTCGACCTTTTAAATGCCATATAAAACTTTAATCTCTTGGATAGTCGAAACCCTCCCACGAATGAGCCCGAAGACTGCTAGATCTCATCTGTTATGGTACTTTCAATATTCCCACTCATTTCTTCACTCATTCGTGTGTAGACTAGAGATTTAAGCAATATTCTACAATCCGTTTTTCATCAGACCGGTTTTGCAAATTGCAACCTGTGAAGGCCTAGGGAGCACAAGCGGTTACCAACACGTTCAACTTTGCAATACCAACACCGGAGGACTCTCTTGTCAATTAGGCATAATCTATAAGTGTAAATAGGTAGGGGAGTATTTTCCATGCGGAACGGGCCGCTAGAGTGGTATGAACTTAGCGTAGGGTACTGAAGGTGGATAGCTGGAATTGACAATATATTAATTACCCAACGGGTAGAAAGGCTATATATCTAAAGTAGCCCTCCGCATGGTAGATAACAAATTAACGCAGCAACCAGAATTAGTATTTGGCACGAGACAGGACGAGACGAGATCTGAGTACAGCCCGGGACTTGGATTCTCCTTTTTGTCTGCGGCACACTAAGCTCTCCTCGTCCTGCTCTCCACAAACGCTCAAGTTCATGCAGACATTTAAGCAGTTTCATTACTTGTGTCTTCAGGGTGGTCTTAGAGCAGTGTTCTGAAGCGGTTAGATCGACCGGTCAGATGCGGTCATAGTTTCGAAGCCGCTCTAGATATAGATGGGCCCGGTTGCATGTGGCATATATCTAGCGTATTTACAGAGCCTATAGATATCTACGCATAGGAAGATATCTACAATCTCCGAAGATATCTGGCGTTTAGAGAAGATAATGATAGATACTGGACTCTTTCTGACGCTGGTAAAGATTTGGTAGTGGTACTCTATATATACTGCCCTGGATTTTGCAGAGTGCGATTGTGGACCTGCAAGAAGCCGGCAACGAAGTGAGTGCATTGCTCTTTTCTGTCTCCTTAATGGTTGTTTTGAGACTGGCTGTAGGGTTTCTTGTCCGCCACTCATCTCCCACTTAAGTTGGTCGTGCAACCCACAGAGCGAATGTTAGTTTGGCGTTTCACTGGCTCTGGCCTTCGTGCGTCCGATTCAGCAGCGCGAATAAGAGAATCCTCCATCCGGATAATTTCGTGTCGTGTCAGACCCCGCTTCATCTAAGCCGGCCAGGATGTGATTGGCGGCCCTGGGCTCATTTGCAAGTGTGGTAACGAGAGCAGCTCTAAGCCGTTAGCCCGGTCCGACAGAGGCGCCACCGCTCGCCTGCAACTGGCGCTGAGTGATCGCGAATTGTTGCGAATTGCTGCGTGAAGGGCATCACGACAAATCCCCAGCGTCGACGAAACAATCGGCGACTCGATCATCAGCCACTCGGCTCTCTTTCTCGTGCTGCACAGATCGATGCGCTCTCTGTCGCGTCTGCCGTTCCGTGTTTCAGACGCTTGGCCACCTATTTTCGGCGCCCGAGTGGCTGCAGTGCACATGCGCAAGACAGGGGTGCAGCCAGTACAACAGAGTCCTCTTTTCTCTCCATTCTGTTTCTCTCCTCTCACTCCATCACCACAGTCGCTCTATATTCGTCTTCTTTCATTCCTCACTCATTCAGCTTGAATTGTCTGTCTTTACACCAACTTGGAGTTGCTCTCTGCTCGAATTATCGCATCGCTACATATTACCCCCTAATCCCTACTTTTCTATCCCGCTCTTGATCCGCCACAATGAAGTTTTCCCTCTCCGCCCTCGTTCTGGGTCTTGCAGCTGTAGCGTCTGCGGCTCCAACCACCAGCTACTCCGCCGGTTTCAACCTGGGTGTGTTTCTCTTTCGTTACCTGCGGAAAGCGGATGTGGCTGACGGTTCCCAGGTGCAAACCACAAGAGCGGCGCATGCAAAACCACCGCGCAGTATCAGCAGGAATTCAACAAGATCAAGTCATGGTCCAAGGGCGGAAAACTCACCTTCAACACCGTCAAGATGTTCTCGACCGCGGACTGTAATGCTCTCGTCAACGTTGTTCCTGCCGGTACGTTGCCTCCTCCGTTCCCCTTGGTAATAGCTACTAACATGAAACAGCACTCGCAACAGGTTTCAAGCTGTGGGTGGGAGTCTGGAACGTCGATGACGCCAAGTTTGGCCGTGAGAAGGCGGCACTGGAGCAGGCTATGAGGAAGTGGCCGGACACGTCCAAGTGGTTGAAGGGTATCAACGTCGGCTCAGAGAGTCTGTATCGTAAGGAGGTCACAGCCGCGAAACTGGCGGGACAGATTAAAGGTGTGTGTGGATGCGCTTCCGGGATTCAGGGAACACCGTGCTAATAGATTGTAGATGTCAAGGGTATGGTGCAGGTTGCCCTCAAGTCCCCAAACGTCCCTGTCGGTACAGCTGATACGTATGTTCCCCAACACCCATCCCACTGTCTATGGACTGACACCCGTGTAGCTGGACTTCCTGGGTTGACCCTGCAAACAAGCCAGTGATCGCGGCCTGCGATGTGGTCCTGATGAATGGCTTCCCGTACTGGCAGGGCGCCCCTGTCGAGCAGGGTCTCACCAAACTGAAGGAGGCAGTCGCCAACACCCGCAAAGCAATCGGCTCGTCCAAGCCATTCATGATCGGCGAAACTGGCTGGCCATCCAAGGGTGACAACTTCGATGCTTCGGTCGCGTCCACGCAGAACCTACAGAAGTATTGGAAGGCTGCCGCGTGCTGGTTGCAGACCACCAATTACCCCTGGTACTGGTTTTCGGCTTTCGATGAGCCCAACAAGAGTGCTGAGCGTGGCGGTGTTGAGCGGAATTTTGGTGTTGGTTCGTACCCTCTCACCTTCTCACGTGACTCCGCATACTAACGGGATGCAGCACTCGACAGCCAGCCGCTCAAGATCAGCTTGAAGTGCTAAGTCTATGTACGTACGTATAGAGGAGGTTGCATTGGCTAGATAAATACACTTGCATTTTTTATTTGGTGGGTTGGGTTTTAGAAGTGGGTTTGCGTAACATACATACGGTCTCTATTTGGGGCGAGGAGGGAGGAGGGATGTAATTATTGGGAAAATTGATACGGGACTGCATTGGTACGCTTGTCTTGCTGGGAGAACATGAGTATGCACTACGCTCACCATACGCGTGCATGAATACGAAGGACCGAACGTTACATGGTGGCGGTTTCGGATTGTCCAAATGGGCCTTGATTCGAGTGGGTAAAGAGGGTCTAAACGTTATGCTTAATTTGCCGTGCACTTTCGCTCTCTCCAGAACGCTTCATGGTCAATTACTCGTGTTTAGCATAGATACTAGTACCCACGGTCCCCCACTACTACAGCGGAAGGTAATTTTGATGTCTGACCCTCAGCGGCGCCGGGCGTGCTGCGAAATACAACCCTCAGTAAATAGATTCAGAACTTGTCTTGAGGTTTATTGGAGTAGAGGGCTTAATCATCACTGGATCTTTTCTCCCATAGAAGGCTGAGTCGTATTGGGGCCCATAAACCGCCTTATTGGGGCTGCAGAGAAGGGCTGATATGGATAAAAATTGGGTGGGTGATGAATGTATAAAAGTGGAGAAGCCTGAGGCGGCGTGCTATTTGTTGACAAAGGAGTCGATTCTGAATCTGAATACGGTCTCAGGTCAGTACTGTTTATAACAAAAACAGTACTGGGTGGCTATCTCTTGGGAATTTGCAAAGGAAGCAAGGGCTAGGGTAGCCAGGACAGTGCTGAATAACATGTTAGATTGTTTGGTCGAGAGGGTTGAATAAGTCTAGTGCGGATTGTGAGAGTGAACAAGTGAATCTAGGTGACAGACGACCCCTATTGAAAATCAATGCTCTCTTTCCGTTGCAGAACGCCGCATCCCCGCCAACCTCCAGAACAAGAAAAATGGAAAAAGAAACGAAAACAGGAAAACAGGTACAAGTAAGGCAGAGCGAGGAAATGCCTAGGTATCCGCTACGCCCCCTTGAGGCTAGAAATCCTCTTTTCAATCTCTTCAAGGAACTTCTTATATGTCGGCTCGTATGCTTCTTCAAAAACCGGATCATACACCATATCCATCGGGACGTCACAATCGGAGTCAAAGTCGGAGGCGTCACCGTCAGCTGTGGCGATGGGGACGAGTCGCGATGGGTCAGCAACTATGTACGGCCAGAGGATGTTACGGAGCATAACGAGCATCTTGCCAAGCCGTTTCCGAAACGTCTCGTCCAAGTCACTAAGAACTTTGGCTTGGAAGTTCGGGTACATCATCAAAGCTAATTTTAAATGACCTTGCGTCTCCATGTAGAAGGCAGTACGGGTCGGCTGCCGGAAGAGATGTTGCTCTTGGTGATTAGTGACTTTCACTTTGCCATTTGTGTAGGTGGTTCCAAGGTACAAAAGAATGTAGAGAAAGGATTCCAGATCATGCAATGGAGTGTGCACAAGTGCCGTTCCTTGAAGAATGCCAATTGCCATAAAGTCGAATGTTCCAGTACGCTCAATCGCGCCAGAGCGTTGCGAGTCGTACTTGACGGCCATATCGAAGTCGATTAGCATACCCTTGGATTCAATTGTTGCATCTTCAACAAGGACTACATTATTGATCGACACATCCCGATGCACATATCCGCATTTTGAATACAGGTGCCAACAACCTAATATTTTGTCACTTGGCAATTGATGATAAAATATGTTAAAAAATACCTTTGACCGCATCCCGAATACCCATCAGCAATTCAGTGTACGTTTTGAAGTGGTGTAGAGGTTTTCCAATTGGCGAAATGACCAAGCGAGACTTCGTCCGATCGTTGAAACGCCAGATCCCGGCCGTGAGCAGGGACGCTTCGCCGACCAAGTCCATTTGATCCTTATTGTCGTCGGTACCGCCTACCATTCTCCCAACACTAGCGCCGACCTTCCCCATGGTCAGCTTGATTCGTTTCTTGGAAGCCGATTGGTCAAGCTCAGAATTAGGTCCCGAGCGCCTTGTGGATCCATTATCATCATCGACAATGGCCTCGCTCCGTGGAGATCCGGAAGATGGTGGTTCGATCATCACACCACTCAGGTCAATGCCTTGCCGAACCAAGGTGGAAACGCGGCCCATATCCTGATGGAAATGGAACAGTGGTAATCCTATAGCGGCCTGCTCTGGACTTAAGCTCCGTAAAATTGTCTCTTCGATAGCCATTATCGGGGCCCGCCATTGCTCCTTGACTGCCAAATCCCAATGTACGGGTTTTGGGCTCTGAGATGCGGTTGTAGACGATGGACTGCATATTCTCGCAGCAAAAACGGCTGTTCCTCGGCTGTGGATCGCAATTCGTCGCGCCAACGGTGTCTTAACATTGATCTCAAGACATTTCATGGAACCCTTAATTTCCGCCTCGATAAAAGGAAGAGCCGCATCCGACAGGGAATGATAAACGGTTGCATCATACACGATGCTATCCGCTTCTCCCTCGGGTTTCCAGCGGATTGTCGGGTCGAAGCCAAGCTCACTCGCGTCCATACAGGCAAATCCGATAATTGCCTGTATGAATAGAAGCGGCTCTTTGTGAATACTGATCAACTTGGTTCCCAATCCACCGTCTCGATCGAATATCCAAGCCCTAAAATCTTCTGCGCACAAAGTAAACCCGTGTACCCACATTCGAGTTTGCTGAGCTCCGAAAATTTCTCGCACGTAATTCGCTAGCTGTGCAATTGTGCTGTCGTAGTTAGAGTACTTCGTGCTCTGTTTCAACTCTCCCGGTAATCTGACCGTCTTCCAAGAAATCCGCTGCTCAGAAATGGAAAACATACTTGGATCGTAGAGATCTTCGCCGGTGTCATATGACCTCATCGACGAAAGAACAATGTCGGATTTTCGTAAGCAATCCCCGTCCGTCAGAGGAAGACCGGCTGAGGTTGAGTAGGCGGATACACGCCTCCTGCCTTTGTGGACTCTCGCCATTTCTGCTGAAAGTTCGGTTACCACCGAATCCAGCCACCCCAGCACAGTCTTTTCCGTCGGGATGCTGCGTGGCCAACCAGCCCATCTTCCAGTAGTTCCCCCCTGTGCCTCGATATACAGGCCGTGTTGTACCGCATATTCATACAGACTAGGGAGCTCGGGGAGTTGTGGGAGGTCGGTCAAACGTTCAAGAAGACCCGGTACATCTCTTGCCATTGTGCCATATAGCTCGTTGTAAAGATACATGTCCATATTATTCCGAGTAGTCCTGGAAGAAGGGCTATCCCAGGCCGATGAGGGACGGACTTGATCCGAGTTGCGACGGAACGGGGTCGGAAAGACAGGCTCAGATGGTGTAGCTTTCTGCCCCGAGTCGGTATTGGTGTGCGTCTTTGTGAACTTGTTTTCAGGGGCTGAGTGGTGGCGCTGGTGTTTGGGAGTCTGAAACGGTGCAGACCGCGAGGCCTTCGGTGTGGTCGATGGCAGTGCAGTGGGTGAGATTGAATGGTGTGATTGAACGGTATGGAAGCTACAAACATCTGTGGCGGAGTTGGCGCGAGGAATTGGCATGCTAGGCCCATTCTGCCACGTGCTATCTACATCTAATCACTCATGATCTAATCAGAGCATACCCATGTTACTTGGCATGCGGGATCGCGTATACACGCGTCCTCCCTCTCCGCCTCGCTGCTGCAGGAGCGATGAGGCTCTGTTTGACGTATGTTACACAGAAGTCGGTCGCAACACAGAAGCCGTTCGCGAGGGAAACCCCATCTTAAAACTTCAACTCAACCACCAACACCATTATCGCTACCAAACCGTCAAGAGAGAGTCTCAGCATACTAGAGAAGAAGAGAAAATGACCCAGTGCTGCTAAGTACAAAAAAATCGATACCTTTGATGACTGTTGCATCCTACTGACTGGCTTTCGCTCTCCTGCCTTCTACTACGCAAGGACATTCCCAGAAGTCTATCTGATCGCCTAGGATTTGGATTAGATGGGGTATTAAGTACTGGTGGTATTATAGGGTGTGCTGAGAAGCAGAAGAATACGATATTGTGGGCCTCAACATACTGACAGAATTCCAATGTCAGATGTGAGCGGTAGCCATCTAAAATCAATAGTCTTGGATGTTCTTCACAATTGGAAGTGGTATGATATTCAAAGTGTTTCAACTACTCTAAACCTAGTTCATCATCGGTCTACCCATTGGAGATGAGGCAAATACTGCATCAGGATCGGAGATTTCTGAATGCCAGCCCATGTACTGGCCCGCACCCTTGACAACAACCAAAGACGGTAGATCTATAAGTCCTGCACTACAGCATTCCAGAACTGTAAGCATTACCCATGTACCATCATGAGTAACACATGGGGGACGTCTCCCCCGACGACAAATAACCTTGGCGTTTGAAGAATAACTAAGTATTGTTACCTTTGCATAAGATGGTTGATTGTACAGTCTAACTATCGTGGGAGCTTGTATGCTCATATACAGTAGCCCGTGTATGCCTTTGTGCGCACGCATGCGCACTCAGCTAGGCATGACCCGCTGAATCTCATCAGCGCAACTGTGTACCTTCGGCGCAGCTGAATACCCTCCGCAGGTATCTGCAAGTGACATAAAAGATCTAAGTTTACATGCAACACTCCCCCCTCTTGCTACACTCCGTGGAGCAAGAAACAACAAATACAAATGCAGCGAATGGATAAGCGTACGTGCGCCAGTTATGATCCCATAGCAGCCTCCTTAAACCCTGAGATGTGACAAGTGGGCAGTGAAAGAGTACTACCGTAGCCTGAGGACGGCCATCCATAAAAAACAAAGAAATCCATCGAATCCATCCAAAAGTTGAAACAACCTTAAATCCAACCTTAAATCGACCTCCGTCATTCCCATCCAGTTCCTTCCCATTCTGGTACCATTCCTTACCATAGTCCCATTGCCTTCGTGAATTGTGTGTTTATCCGTGGTAAGGGCCATTGTGAGTATATCGGCCACATTTTCATCGGTATATACGTAAGAGTAATCGACTTTGCTGTGGGTATATAGGTCTCGATTATTGTGATCGCATATGTTGGTGTGCTTCGTCCCAGCGTTTATGATTCCGGTGGTAATGTGTCAGAGCACCATGATTGTGGCAGTAGATCGGTAGCAGCGCAGTGTCATCGCGGTCGTTGCCGTGGATATCTTTCCGGCGTTGGAGCAATCATTTGGCTTTGCGGGGGGCTTCTGAGCAAATCTGACAAAACCGGGCGTGTAGGGATACAGTAGGTATTCAGTGGATTCAGCAGCAGATTGACAGTGACTGGAGGTACTGTACTGGGTTTGAGGCTACAACGTCACCTGTCACCTGTCGCCTTGAAAAGACTTTATTGCGTTTTTGGTCCACTCTTGACCATTCTATTATAGAAAAAAGTGTCACCTTAAAAAGGTGTTGTAACCTCAAAGCCGGGATGGTTGATTGAGAGCGTGGGCGCGGGTGCGGGCGGTTTCTGTCTCGTGGGTTTGATAGAAACGAAAGATACTAGTGGCACTAGCCTATAAGTACAAAGTTCAAACTCAAAAGAGAAAACACTGGGTGAATGTGATCATGGTTGGATGGACATGATAATCATGATGGAGCCCCGCAGTTTCCACAACCGAAAATATAATAATCGGGGAAAATATATACTCTATATATAACAAACGCCGCCCTTACAGCAACACAAACCCAACGCCAACAACAATTAACATGGCACACAACCTTCCAACCCGCACTGTCGTCGCCACTCCCTTCTCTGCCGCCGGCTGCTTCGACTGGTTTCCCTCAACCCCGCTCTTTGTATCATTCTTCATCTTCCCACCTGCAGCCTCAAAACTCTTAACATCAACCCTAGCTGGTAGCTCCCCCGTATTATCCACAACCGCCTGAACCTTCGCCACATCCAACTCCTCCTTAAACTCCGTTATATTCTTCATCTTACCGAGACTCTGGGTATCAAAACCCAAACATATGTCTTTCGCCGGAAAATCCTTCTCAAAAAGCGCGTAGTCGAATTGGTGATTGATGAGTGAGGGTAGTGCGCCTCTTCCACCGGCTTCGAACTCGGCGACGGCCCGTAGTGCGAATCCGAGGCCGCTCTCAATCTTGATTGCGGTGGGGTGGAAAGTGTACTCGTCTTCTGCTGGTGGTTCGCAGGTTGTGGATACATCTGAAGGGTTAGTAGATACTCTGGAGGGATGTGGGAGGGGGAAGTACATACTTCTGAGGGCAGTGGCTTTGGCATAGACCTTTGGGAGGTCTAGTTCGAAGCCTGCGTCGAGGGATGCAACTGTTGCAGCGCCAACCAGGACGCCAAATGTAAACTTTGGCCGCGCGGTGAGGTTGACGGCAAAGCTTAGTTCTCCGTCGAGGGAGTTGAGGTTGAACGGGATCTCATTGATCTCCGATTTATCCCTGGTATCCCGTCAGTGCTGGTGGAGGAAGAGAGAGGGGGGACTCACCATCCTGACGCTCCGGTTTTATTCGACTTCCCATAATCCAACGTTGCCTTTGCACCCTTTGGCACCACCAGCTCTGCGCCATACGTGAAGTTAACGGAAGCACTGGGACCCGTGATATCCATTGCGACCTCAAAGTCGAAGATAGGGCCTATGCTCAACAACGCGCCTATTTGGAACGGCGAAATCGTAACCGGCAACGGCAATATTCGTTGCGTAAATGAGATAGTGGAGCTGGCACCGGCAAACATCTCAATATTTGCTCTAGCCTTGAGGTCGTCGGCGATCTCGACCTCCAGCATGGCAGTATCAAGAACCACAAGATCGAAAAACTTGCCACCACTTTCCCCGCCGTCTCCAAAGTCCGGGAGATTCGTGTCGACATCGAAGACCGCCTTCACTAGGATCTGGCCTGCGGTGGTGCAGCCAACGCAATTGACGCGGAAGTCGGGGTTTACGCCGCTTTTAGAGTCAGCTATAAAACATGAAACGGTGGGAGGGAGGTGCTCACGCAACCACTTTACCGTCTTTCTCAGCGTCGTTACTGCCGTTCTTTCCAGATGCGCTATTGCTATTTTTCCCAGATTCTTCAGGCCCCGGCGACGACTCGGTGGTATTACTGACGGGTGGAGGGTATAGTTGAACTCTGGAAGGGATATTCGTCTTGAGCGAAAGCGTTGCATCCCCCTCCGATCCGTCCTTGTTTGTTCTTACTTCCTGTCTCCGTCTAAGCTCCCTCGAGAATGTTTCCGGACTACTGTGTGTGAGTGACACTCCGAACTTCTTCGCTGCTGTTCGCCACGGGATTCGTATGGCGGAGAGATGGAGCGTTGGCGGATTGCGGGAATCTATCTGCTTCACTCTACTTCGGTTTAGTAGGAGTTCCCAGTAGGAAGGGCGTTTGGGAACAAACAAATACGGCGTGCGGTCATCGGCAGGCCCACACCCTTGCAGTGGGTGGTTGGTGACCGCTACCATCTCTGGTGTCCATGTATTTGCAGCAAGCAGCGCGTCGGTCGCGGACCGAAAGCGGATAGAGATACCGGTTGCATCGCAAGAGATGGCGGAGGTGAGGGCTTCAATTTCTTCGAGGAGCAGGATTGGTTTCGAGTGATGCGCACGTAGCACGAGGTCTGCGTGGTAGAGCGCAGAGGACGCGGAGTGGTCTGCGCATGTTAGCGGTTGGTGAGGGCAAGTGAGCGCAAGGCGGTACGCACCCTCCCCGTATGATATTACCGCTTCGTGCGCGGGTACGATCGAGCGCCTTGAATCTCGTCGCTGGAACCGCTTGGTGACGGGTTTCAGTGCGCGCGGGGCGCTTGATGCTGGCACGGGCGACAGAAGCACGAACAGCAGAAGGAAGGATGCTCTTGAAAAGATCATTGTGCTGCTTGTCTGTTGTATGCCTGGCTACATAGGTCGAGACAGAACTGCAAGGGACGTGAGTTGCTATATATTCTGTGCCCGACATCACCGTCGCAGTATAACGTTAACTCGAATTGCTGCCGGTCTGCTGCCTCCCAGCTGCCTCGCTCCCAACTGCGAACTTGCGGTAGGACACCTGTGCTGTGCCGCAGACGCAGTAAGGTTCCCCCTGGCCCATCCCTAATGTTTGCGGCTTCTCACCCTCGGCTTAGTCTGGCAGAGCACCCAGACAGCTGGCGTAATACAACATTGTTATATTCGGTAGCACGCAAACCACTTTAAAACAGCAACCCCCCCGAGACACCAGATCTGTAACCGTATTATTGTACGGCTCTATACCTTATCAAATCCTAGTTGCCGGCGCAGCTAACCCCGGCGAACTCAGTTACAGTCGTAGATTAGTCCTGAGGGGGCTCCAACTTCCACGGCTGCTGGATCCACTCACAACCTGTACGGTGTAGAAATATTAGAAACGATGTTTTCTTCTTCGTCGTATCATACCGTGTACAACCTACAGGGTGTATGGTACCTGCATGAATCTGAAGCGCAGACCCCTGCAGCGTGTGATATAGATAGCCGCCAGCTGCCCATGCGCGGCGCAACGTCTCATATACAGCTGTAAGTACTTTAAATTACCTCGTACCGTTTGCGCCGATCAGGCGCTGCCGAGAGGGTCAAGAAGTTAAAGGCGAGCAAACGAGAAGAAATGCAGTTCTTGCTTTGCCGATAGGGCATGTATATACACCTTGCTGTCATGCTGCTGTGGAAGGTACGGTTGAACTACACCTACAACGTTATATCGCTTGCATTTACTCAATCACGTCGTGGGTACGTGCCGCAAGCGGATTTGCCTCTGCCCTCTTAATTTTAGCAATACTTACTAAGGTAGATTTGAACCAACATCTGCCAAACGTAGCTCCTTCTTATATTCGGTATTCATGTTGACGGTGAGGTTTCAATTATTGTGCTCGGTTGTATCGATCGTGAAAGCCTAACACATGCTCTAGACAAAAACCAGTGCCTCGTGAACATTTCCAACGACCCATTTGAACCGCGAGAGCATCAGGCGGAGAATCGTTATTGCTAGCTGTATCTTGTTGTCCAGCCTCTAGTGCTGACGCTTCTTCGTTTTCGCGGTGGGACTCAACGGATCTAGACACCTCCTTATTCTCATCCTCTGTGCGCCCTTTGTCCTTCTTGTTCTCTGTAGCTTTAAGATCCCCTCGTCGTTAAGCTCTTCGAAGCTGTCATTTGCATACCGCTTTAAAAAAAGCGCTACCTTGGCTTTGTCTATCTGGTCGCACAAGAAAAAAATCTTGCAAATGACGTCATACCCAATCCGGTCGTTCCAGTCAAAGTCGTCCTTGAGCAGTTCGATCGCACGTTGAAACGATTCTTTTAATGACGCAAATGCTCCCTTTTTTCTTTCTAATTTCATATATAAGCTTGCTTGTAGTATCCGGAGACTCTTGTTGTCCATTGTCGCCGTGATAGAAGCCTCCATTTCCTGCTATGCTTCATCACGGCGGATAAGGCTCTCTAACATCGCAATCATGCTCGTATCCACAGATCCATCAGGCTTCAAGGCCTTGTCATAAATGAGTTCGGCAAATTGCTTGCATGCAGCGGGAATATAGTCTAAAAACGAGCTATTCACTGTGCTGTTAAGTTTCAAGAATTCCGATTTGATCAAAAAGGCCGTCTTCAATAAATCCAAAGCAATGTCTGGCTCCCCGCAATATTTCCGGCAGAATAACGCCAGCAAACACCGACAAAACGAGGACACTATAGCTGCGATCTTCGGAGAGAAAAACTAGCGATAACGGCTTTTGGTCGCGATCGTAGTTGGAATCGGCAGTAGCAAGGCTGATATCGATGCTCCCAGACCAAATCTCATCTTCGTAAAGATGTTTAACCAATTCTAGCTTTTCAGTTTTGCAAGCGGCCCAGAATACAATCTCATGAAACAACATCACGTCGCAACGGCCACGAACCCAAAAATCCTGCTTCCTTAGGCCCGTGAACTTCAATCAGGTCCATCACTCCTTCGGGGTCATTCCGGCTCGACAAAATATTAAAATTTTTAGGATCGTGGTGCAGTCTCTCTGATTTAAACCCAAAGCCTTTTTGTAAGTTTCCATCGCACCTTCATAATTCTCATTTGCAGTAAGCACACGCCCGAGACAAACATATGCTCGGTGGTTCGACTCGTCTAGAGCAATATAACTATTGATTGGATCGAGGGCTCTTGTTTCGAGACCAAGCGCTGCCTCCTCCTCCGCCATTGACAAAGTCCACTGCAGATATATGGCTTTCAACGCGTCTTTGGAATTCTCCCGTTGAGCAATTTCGATACCTTTGCGATATTCTGATGTAGCCTGATCAAGAAGTCCTACACAGGCCATTGTCTTTGCGATTCGACAATAAACTTTCCAGGACCTTTCTTCGTCCAGAACATTTACCAAAAATTCGACGTTGTTTGTTGGCACAAACGGTGGTTGAAAGTCGAAAAGTTCATAGTCCGGAAGACAAGGGACTAGATCAATCTATAGAGATGTCGGAGCAAGGTTAGTTACGGTGCCTAACTACTGGTGAGGTGAATTCTAACTGATAAAAGGTTTAATCTAGCAAAATCGAGCCTTCTAGTACAATTCATAGGGATCCTCTTTAGTGCCACTAAGCTAGTCATGGATGCAGACTTTGGTTAGAGGAACAAGCAGTTGTAGTGGTCTTTCTAGCACCTCCTTTACCATCGCCGCGGCTGTTGCTTTGAGAACTGCTGATTTCATTGTATTGGCTTTTCGAAACCATTTTTTGATACTAAGACGGTTCTCATGGTGCAAATCCATATTGAATCCGAAGAACATGTCGTCTCCATCCTCATCGAACACAAGGCTACGGGAGTTCTGGGCGATATGTAGCATGAGTGGTTCGGAAGAGAATACTTCGACTATGCGTTCGACAATAAGTTTTGTATGCTCGTCGGAAACATCTTCTTCGTCCACGTGTTCAAGAAGACTTAACCATCTCCCGGCAGCGTCCACCCAAGCATCTAGTGGTGCCTCGGCAAACTTGCACACTGTCCGCAAAAGATATAATAGCATATGTACCTGCGCTGCTTTTATATTCATGACGAGTTTGGTTTCCTTTAGCTTTGAATTCCGTAGATAATCTCCAAGTGATGCGTGCCGTAGATGCACAAAGACCTCTTTCTGATAGCGCGTTACACGTTCATCCTCCTCATCCATCTCCAACTCTTCATCTGATGTTTCGTGCGACATTTCAAAGCCGGGTATCTCGTGATCAGAAATATCAGTCCCGAAACCAACGTTCTGCATTGCGCTGATGCCGTAACTATTTTCAGCAAGTTTAAGGTTGCTGACCAAATCATCAAAAAGTGCCTCTCCAGTTTTTGTCAATTTCAACAATGAGGAACAATGAGTCTGGATAGCGATCTCCGGATCAACATCTCGGAGGAAGTTGCGAGCCGAATCCTCTGATTCAACGTGAACAGGGAGATGGGCTTCTTTGAATGAGCAGCCCAACAAAATAGTTCTTTCAGTTGTTGAAGCGTCTCTTCATCGTCCACTGCCGCGTCCTTCTCTATACGTGTGAATATCCTTTGCTAAAGACCTAAAAGGCCTTTCGGTAATGTTTCCAACGCTCGAAGGATTTGCTTCGGTTGTGATCGGTATGACAGCTCTGCGAACATAAGATCAACCCACAAGAGCATTCCATCCGCATTTTCAAGCAGTGCATTAAAGACTTTCTGTTTCACTGCTTTAAGCTTAGGTATCTGTGGCGTGTGATAGTATTTATAATTGATATATTGTGCGATATCTTGCGAGTTTTTCTCACTCGAGACCCGAATTGTCGGCACAGATGACTCATTCGCGAATATAACTATGCCATCCATTTCTGGACGGCCAACCAATAGAACCTGGTCCCTCAATCTATTCTGAATCGAGTTAGAAAGTAATGAAATGAACTCTTCAACGTCTTCTCGTTTGGCCTTATCGATACCATCGAAAATCAGGTAGAGTTGGCCGCTTGACGTCGGATCGTATTCAGTGGCAATGAAGTCTATCCAAACAGAATGTATAGTCGCATCAGATATTCTTGCGGAATATTTGCATGTATTGGCGGCATGCATGCAATATACCTCGTCGCCTTTGACCACTTGGTAGACCATGGCAATTATCGCGTTCAAAAAAGATCGGTTCTGTTGATCATCGTCGTGGAAAAAGTAGTACCCAACAGAACTCCGGTAGTTACCATCCCGAGAAATCTTCTCAAGTAGGTGCTTGATAGCTATCGTTGACAAGTGCGACTTGCCACAACCAGGGCCACCAGATATCCAGAGTACGGGCTTCTCACAGTCGACCCAATTAACGAAGTCAGGCTCCTTCAGCAGCCACGTCGCCGTGTTCTTTACAAGGCGATTTTTGTTCATATCGTAGTCGGTGACTGGCTGCGGTTTGAGATGTTGATTTAATTTCTCCAAACTATCCATTTGTATGTTTTTTGTCGTTTGTGCTTTCCATTCTGAAAACATTAGCTTGAGCATACTTGTGAGAAGGATCAAGGTCGACCGTGCCATTAAGTTCCTTCATATCAAGAAGAATCTTTTCCGTGTTTGCTTCAGTTCTCCCGACCCCATCCTGGGTGTTGATAGACACGACGAGCGTCTGGGTTTGTATCAATTTTCCTTCTTGCTCCACACCTTTCCGTAGGCGATTATCAGCACTGGTAATATCGTCGTCCTCGCCATTCACCAAGTTCTTTAGAAACTTTACTATTAAGAATTAGCATACAACAGTAAACCAGGGTGAATTTATGGAGCTAACATACATCCCCTGCCACGCTTCATTGTCTTTGAAGAAAGTCCAATCAAAATGAGGATAGAACCGAGGAACTCTACGAGGCACTCCTCTATTTCTGGGCTTGACTGAATGTGTTCGTTCAGCACTTTGAGTCTCTCCAAGAAGGACTTTAGTTCCTCAAAGAAAGTCAATAAAGTGTCGTAGTCTGCGGAAACACTGTTGGCTGTCTGAAAGAAGATAGATGATCGTTAGTCGCTTCCAACAGTTTGCTGAGAGGGGATGAACTACTTGTAGCATAATTGATATTGCGCCGAAGATGATCGAGCTGGGAGGAAATGCCTGTGACGAAGGAGTCTTCATTTAACGGATGCTACTTCAGGAAAAAGACAAGACAAGCATACCATAGATGCAGAACTTGCAATGAAGCTTCCCAACCTTTCTATCGGCCGCAGCGTGGCTTTCAATACTTCACGAAATTTTGCAGTCTTCCCATCGCCCCTCCACTTCTTGAAATGCACCTCTTTTTCGACCGTAAAGTTCATGACATCGTCTATAGATGGCACTTGTTTGACGGTGAAACGCGGGTCATGCCCGGTAGCTTCCTGATACTGCAAGATCGCCCTTTTCTAGAGAGCCGCTACTTCGTCTCCTGGCATATTTGGTAATGGGTTGGCGTAGAGGGCGGTTGGTCGTGTGACTCGATGTTGATATCGGTTGGTAACGATGAGCTCAAGAGGTTCTTAGTTGTAGAAGATTTGTGAAGACTAACTCGGAGGGCATCATAGTTGACCCTCCAGCACCTCATATTATGATCATGTTACAGCCATGTTACGTTGAGGTGTCAACGAGCCAATGACATCTAGGGGGGACATCGTGCGTGTACTTGCCGCTCGGTAGCTTATGAAGTGTATTCCCCAAACCACATAGTGCAGTTGCACGTTGATCTCATCAACTGTTTCCCTCTGAGCTAAGTCTCACCGCAGATACCCACCATCATGCCCCAGCACAACGCTTTTAATCTTTGGTTGATGTCCTAATCACCATTACTGTCAGCACTGCTCCCACACCACCGTCACTACCACACAGTCTACACATTCCCTAACGAAGTAGTGTGAAAAATAAGTCTAGTCAAAAAAGTTTCTCTATCTTGCTTGGTCTTTTGGACTTGAGGTTATACTTAAGAAACTACCACAAAGTGCTGCAATTTTCTAACTATATTATTGTTTAAAGTATTCTGGAAATCCCATTACAGTCTTGTGGTTGTGGGAGACTGTTAATTTTTTCATGTGGTAGAAAATCCGTTGCTCTGTAGCGGATTCTGTAGATGTGGATTAACAAGGTACAGTTCTCTGGAGTATTTGAGAGCTGAGATCAACGAAAGTGTTTAAACTCAGCTTTCATGTGGCGCGTCAGCTTTCCCAACCTACTAGGATCTTTAGCTTGCATATATATACCACATGTGAAGTTACTCGTCTATAAGAAATTCCGGGGATGATTGTGGCATGATGGGTCGATCTTCGCCCGAACAAGAAGAGGAGAGCGCCAGTAGTAGTGGGGCGGGCTTTGCCTCCTTGTTGTAGTACCTACTCTAGCTCTTCGTTTGCTTGTAAGTTTATTCTAACTACTTGCCAGCCATGGGCAAAGTAGATGGGATAGGATGCGGGCTACATACGCTAGCGTACATTCATAAGCGGCATTTCCCTGGCATCGAGATTATCATGTGTAGAAGCCTGTGTATGCCTCCACTACTCGTATGCATGGGGATGATGTCCATTTCGCACAGGCACTACCACCGACTAAGCTGCAAACTCACGATTCGACGATATAGAACGCTTGGATAAATATTTTCGAATACACGCATAAAGAATCATTGTAGGGCTGAAACTTCTCAGCTGCGGTTTTGCAGCAATTTTGGACCTATATTCGTTCAGTAGCCTAGATCAATTCCTGTGACTATTCGGCGGTAGCGAACACCCGCGTTGAATCGCTAGATGCACTCTAGGGGGCGGCTGTTCCCAATCGGCATATCATCAAACTATGAGAACGACTGAAGTTGCTGGTCGCAGCTGCGAATGGTTATCTTCAACATCCGCGACGGACTTTCAGGATACTTAAAATTGTACTACTTCCCAAAAGTCTAAGGCCGAGTCGTAGTGGCAAAAATAAAACCTCCAGACCAGTCCCGAAGTATCGTACAATATCTCTGTCTCTATCTCGGACTCAGCTCACTGGGAAGGAGAGTTAGCGCAATGTTTAGCGAAACTATGCCCTTTTGGCTTGCTAGGCCTTTGATAGCCCTTAGAGGCTGGAATCGGGAGTGTGTGGGGAGTGTCGACTCCTTAAAGGACTGGAGCCCGAAATCAGACACCTAAGACTGATAACAGCCCCTAGATTCTACAGGAAATGATCTAATACTAGTATCAACGGCTGATGCTGGGTTCAGGTTATGACGTCAATTTTACTAGCTAGTCTTATCTTATTCGAACTCGTAATCTACATCTGTATTTCGTTTGGATCATATGGTTGGGGACGCCTAGTTACGGTGGGTCGCGACATTGGTTCTAACTAATTATTAATACACTTTAGCGCTATTTTGGGCCTGCGTTATACCATTTTAGGCTTGGTTCAGCGCTTATAACTGCCTCCAGGGGCAAAGTTTCTTCCTTTAGTCAGCCAATAGCTGTGACTTCACTGCTTATTATGAGAGCAATATTACCATTTCGGGCAATTAATCATTAAATTATTATCCTGATCGGTATGTTTTATTGCCTAAAAGGGCGACATTTGATTTCCTCCCTATACAAAAGCCAACTTCTCTAACACCCTTTCCTCCACAACCACAACCAAGAAAAAATGATTTGGCTCTGTCAGGTTGTAGAGAACATCAAAAGGAAGCGAATGACAGAGAGTTTTCAATTTTCCGACATTTTTTGGTGGAGTAAAGGCGGGCTAAAGTTGAGGCTTAAAATACTCCGGTTTAAGGTGTCCCAAACCATATCAACCAACACTATGGAGAATAATACACAGTTTGAGGCCATGTGGAACGAAGCCTGCAAAGAGTACATGGAAGCAGCAGGAGTCAATTTACATAGGGCGAAAACCTAAATCACCGGATAAACTATTCGCCCTACTAAATAGACGCCATCACGACTTCGACAAGTACAGGACAAAGGACGTCCTTCGCAATGACCTGATTGTGTCTCTCAAACCTATTCAGGTATTGAGCGGAGTTACTGGCGGGGCGGTATCTTTCCAACCGAGTGCTTGCGTGTTCGAGGCAATTTAATATCTTATTGATGTATGTGGTTTTGCTTCCCCTCAGCGAATACCTTCAACATTGCACTATTAGGCTATTTAATGCCAGCTCTGCCTACGATGTTATAATTGAGCTCTTCGAGAAACTGAAGCCTTTCATTACACGATTGGAGATGCATGATAGCTTGGGCGAAGTTGTACTTTATTATAGAGCACTGGAGGTGAATATTTTTAGAAGGTCTTGGTTCAAGTTGGTGATTTGCAGTCAATCTTCGAAACTCATTTGGAAGGAAGGATAAGTACATTCTCTGCTTCTGTCCTGATACGAGCTATAACTGGTACTAACTTCCGGTCTGCAGAGAGAAACTTGAGAGCTTTCCGGCTACTGGACTCGCTGGACGAGTAAGCTACTTTGGCGGAGCTTGACAGGATTACTGGTGAAAAGTAGCAGTTGGTGCTGGCTGTGATTAGTAGTGGTGTTGTTAATTGGACAATAAAGTCGAAGACCTGGGAGTCAAGGTAGAAGGTTTGGGGGCAAAGTTCGATATGAATTTGAGGAGTTGAAAGAAACAATCTTGTTAAATATGCGAAGTAAAACATTCTAGCCTTAATATATACATGTACTCGCCCATCTGCTTCAACTCGTGAACCGGTCAAAATATCGCGAAACTTCGTACCAAATTCGCGAACTGGCCGGTTCGCGGATAAGACGGAACACATACTCCGAGCGTTTGATTCGAAGTTAGCCTACGAACTTGTGCTAAAGCTGCTGGCTTTTGTATAGCTTGTCGAAGAAAGTGTTGTCAATGGCAATGAGCAGGCCCTGGAACAATTTTGCATGCGCATCTAGCTCATGGCTATTTGTACTAGGGAGAGGCGAGGCTGAAATGGTAAGGACGTATATAAATGATTGCATAGCGATCGGAGTTACTCTTCTGTCGGATGAGGATAACGAAACGACGGAATTGCGTATCAGCTACTTTTTAAAAGCTTTGTCATCGCGGGAGATGACGAAAATGCAAGGATCGCCTGTCACTTCATACAGTTACCGGGTCACAATAATGATGGCGTTGGTGATGTCTACGTTGGGGGTGAAAACAATGATGGGACCAACGTTAGCCAGCAGGATGCGGCGAGAACAGCGATAACGAGGACGCCAATGACACCGACTAAGATGACGAGGGCTAAGTCTACGACCTCCGCTTCAAGTGTGGTGGCATCTGTGATACGACTTGTGGCTAACACGAAGGTTTATAGATATATTCTTGTCGAATGTGTTACTATGTCAACCTCTGGCCTAGTTCTTATGAGCTTCTCAAATCTGGCGAGTTTCCATTCAATATTTTCCGAAAAATCATACATCTTGCACTTCAGAGTCCGGTACGGAGAATGGGTGGACTATTCTAAAGGCAGGATTAGATTCGAAGAAACTGAATAAGTGTTGAACTGGTTTCAAAAGCTGAAGAAAGGATCGAATCTTGTGTGAGCTAGGACTTTTCGTTCTAGTGGGAATTTTCAGTAGCATAATCAATTCAAGATCCGCCCATCTCCAACTCTTCTATTACACAATCATATTTAGCAGTTGCACTAGAGTAATGTTAAGTTGCATAAGATAGCTTCAATCTGGCGTGTTGGTTTGTGCGGGTGGGTACCAGAGGGGTCACTAGTTATAAATTATGTGATTGATATTTGGCACGTCCGATTACTGGAGGACGTGTGAGTTGAAGTTGTTTGAGTGCCCCACAATGATTCAATCCTGTAGACGCTTGTTCGAGGCTATGCATAAGACAACGGTATACATAGAAAGCTAAGTGGGTATGTATGTTCCGGATATTAAGCTCTAGCTTGAAAAACACCGTCTGATTGCTCTCGTCTACTAGATGTTCTTCGCTTCGCTTGCGAGCGAGGTGAAAAAGTCTGGGCACGAGAGCACTGTCCGATATCGGAATCAGTCTTACTTATATATATATTAATTTTTTACCTATAACTTTAGCCCTGGAAAACAGGGCCCAGATTTATGGACGGGCTCCTTAAGCTTCTCTTGAAGTTATCAAATCATTTCTTACCGATCAACAGTTGATGGAAACAGAATTTCTAGCGGGCGTAAGGTACCAATCATACTACTTACTTTCGACATGTACGTTCGACATGTACGATCGCCGCCCAACTCGATAATCCCAACAGATATTAAATATTAATAATAGACCTTTCTATGTTCTAAACCTCTCGAAACTGTGGAGACAGTGCACTTTTCAGAATTGGCTGCCCTCTTTGCACTTCACGAACGGTCAGTTCCCTCTTTGATGTTGCGCTCCACGATGCCCAATAATCCGATTTCTGTAACCCACCGCGAAGTTTGGCAGTGCTGCAACGTGGAAAATCCGATCGATAAAGAGAAATGCTTGTCTTGCAGGCACAGGGGGTGTATGCACTGCTTGAAGGGTCTGATACTTTAAACAGTTGTTTGTTACGATCTCCTTGCTGTATGTTTAATTACAGTTGTTTGCACGTTGTTGTTGTTGCATGTCGACGTCGACATGTCTAGTAGGCGATATATAACAGCATTATTATTGCTAGGGTATAGACTTGCTATGAAAGATACAGCGACACTTATGGTACAGACTAAGTAAGTACAGCTGCATCACTGTATCTATCGCCAGTTGCATGAAACAGAGCTGTAAACATTGGTGGGATTAGTTGTACTATTCACGCAGGTACCGCTTTGGACGCCTGCACCATTCACCACATCTAATCTGGATGTTGTATTCATGCCTTGCATAGATCCAAGGAGAGCCAGCGACAACACTGCCAAGCCGCGCGGGGCAATGCAACGTGGTGAGGCAAGCTTAAGGCTACCCCGAATGAATGATCTTGCCGCTGGTGGCTCTGCGTCTGACCCCTCAGGGGTTTTAGCTACTGAACAGGAACTATCCAAGTCAATTTAAGCTGGAGGATTGGAGCGGGAAGGGGATAGGAAATGATCCTGGAGCCGCGGCAGGATATGGGGGTAGTCCCTACTTGTTGAGTGAGCCACCCATTTATGCATGTCCGAGAGGACGGATGCCCATGTTGGTCTCAAGCAGAAAAGAATAGCTGCCACTCGGTATTGGTGCAGGATGTATAGCCTTAGAGGGGGATGAGTCTGTGGACTGCGTCATTGCGCGGTTCGATGCTGACACCTCTGACAGTTGCTTGCTCAGCTCTGTATTTAATGCCAGTCACTACTTCTCAGTACGGGACTCAGAGGCTCAAGGTGCAAACACGTTGGAGTGTGAATTGCCTGGTTGCAGTTTATTTGACTATGGAGGGCTCCTTGATGTAAGATGGCTTCATACACAGTTTTTGCACAACATCACCTGGTGTGGGCCATTATTAACCCGATTCTCGTTTGGCGTGGGTAGAGGGGGCGGAAGCCATAATTTTCTGCCAGGCAAGACACATTAGGTCAGTTGGTCATGACCCTGGTTTCAATCTCGAGCTTGATAACCTCAGGCAGTCTTGAGGTGGATCTGCATGAATGAAAAAGCGATTGAACCTATGCCATCCGGTAAACAAATGCAAATACAGGAGGGCACAGTGTGTACTTACACAACTGTTGTACCAGCACAAGAGGGAGACTTTAGTCAATATACCTCTGGGGGGATGCCGAATGGTATCGTATGGTTGTAGGATAAATTCCAGACCAAACATGTGTGGTTGAGTATTCGGAGCATCCCCCCTAATCATGGTCCCACAGGAATTGCGAGTCTCACAGGTACTTTGCATTATATATTTGCCAGGAATATTCGAAAGAGTCGAAAATGAAGGATGTGAGAGCATATCTTTTGTTGAGGATGTGGCATGGGTAGTGGAAGGGGAGAGTGTGAGGGAATGCACAGAGAAACTGGAAGAATGTGCTATGAAAGCACAAGACTGGGCAAAAGAAAATGCTTGCAACTTTGATTGGGAAAAGACTGAGGTGATGTTGTTTATGAGGAAGAGGAGCAACAAAGAACCGAAGATAAAGGCTAAAATAACAGTTCGAAATCATGAGGTTTGATTCAACAAATCCACAATGAGATGGTTGGGGATATAGCAGGACCATAAGCTTAGCCTGGACGACCATACGAAGAAAACTTTGGCGAAGGCCAGACAAGCGCAGAATAGGGTGAGGTCTTTAATGGTTCAAAATGGACTAAATACAATAGGATGCTAGAAAATTCAAGTTACGGCAGTTCAGGGGGTGGCATTGTATGGAGCTGAATTGCAGTGGTAAGGAGAACAAGATTGAGCCCAAGAGGGGCAAATGTTGCCAAACAAAAAGGGCAGAAGGGTAATCGGATGCTTTAGGTCGATACCTTAAGGAGTATTGATGAATGATACTATAGTTAGGCCGGCAAAGGCCCTTCTTAATAACCGACAAAGGAGGTATAAGTTGAGCTAAATGATGATGCGTAATGTAGAAGGCAGGGGAAGAATATTGGACTGCAAAATGAATGTCTTACAGAGGGGGGAGGAAATTGATGAGTTGATCTCGGAAGAGTTCCTTGAAAGAAGAAGTTATGAGAGCACGCCATTCTAATGAGTCAAAACAGCCCAAAAGGCACATTAGCAAAAAATAAATTTCCTTCATTAAATTTATTTAGTTTATTGTACCTACAAACTCAAAAAAATGAAATTGAGATTTCCATGAAATATGACATTGCTTTACTGTTCCAGAGTTTTCTTTGAGTTGTTGCGATGTTGGTTTCAAGCGTCATGACCGGTGCACCCACTTTTGCGAATGTGATAATGAGCACTTGAAGAATGCTGCACACTTCCTTTGGCAATATTACAAATCATCTCTCGACATACATCTATATCGCCGAATTTGATTTGTCCCCATGATGATGATAGTACTCGCTCTATACATTTAATGAAGAGTGTAGTTTGTGTTGTTAAAGACCCTCATGGCTGAATTTGACCAATGATAGTTATCATGCAGAAGCTTCACGATATGTAATTTGTTGATACAAGATCATCAGTACCTTGCAGTTCAACCTTTGTGGGATGATTATGCATCATCACGTTTATGATTTCACTCGTTTGAGATCAGACTTCAGTAAAACATCAGTTCTGTTACATTTACTAATATGATATATTGAAGAAACCTAGAAGAAAATGGCACACAAAGATAATCCTCAATCCGATTACTGACGCCATTCTTAACCTCCGAGGCACATTGCACCCTCTACAATCGTACTTCCATCGACTAATCCCATACTGTCAATGCTGGTCATGTTGGTGATGCTGGTGATGTTGTTGCTGTTGCTGTTGCTGTTGCTGCAGGAAACAGGCTGGCTGCTGCTGGTGATGGCGAACCCACCCATAGGCAGAACAGCTGAGAATTGCATGATAACTTCAGTAGCAGGAACAAAGTGGCTCAGAGGATTAAAAAAATTGTCAGGCTGCTCTATCAGCCCCTCCGGGATGTATTCAAGCAAGTCCTCATCAAAGGTGCTCTGATCTACGTGAGGTTGTGCCAGTGCTGGCAGCGTACCAGTTGGGTGGATTCTTCGGCAAATCATGCTGCGGATATGGTCTGTCTTTTTGGCTCGAACATCTGGCAAGGAAGAGCAAAAATCTGCGTTAAGACAATGCAATATATCTATGAATGCATTATTAAATGCGTGATTAATGGTACTTGTATCGCACTTACGTTGTGCTCTACCACCTGGATTGAACTCTGGCGAGACCCTGAACTTGCCTGGTTTCCAGGCTGACTGACAATTGTAGATGGATGTCGTGGTGAGGGCAATGAATATCAGGTTGATTTTATCAATCCATGATCTATCATTCATTCCCATTTGTCGTATGCCATAGAAGTATGTGCAGTGAATAAGATCAACAATTTCAGTCTCTGCAAATCGAAACTTGCACTTCTAAATTGATCGTCAAGATAATGATTAAACAAGAAGGGAACTTCGAACTTACTTCACGAACATTTGTGGGGTATGAAAACCTGTCCTTGGCCAATAGGTAGGCTACTATTTTCCAGAACTCTGCAGGAGACTGTGTTCGAAATTCGCAAATACAGTCGATTGAGGTCTTGCAGCAGTATACCATTGCTGTATGGGAGGAAGTAATCGTTGTGAGAGCCTGATGCACAATGTCAACAATGAAAATGATCGTTGAGATGATTCATTCACAACTGAAAGGTAGGTACTTGGAGAGTCTGAGCTTCTCTGGGCTGTATCAATCGTGGTAATTTCCACATACCACTAACTATGAATCTGGGTGGTCTTCACCACATTCGTGGCAAAAGAATTCACAAACATCCTATGATTGGTAGCTATAGCCTTCACACAAGCCATGAACATTGCTGGAATGCCTGAAAGTATTGTCTGGGCGTTGTATTTTCCGCTGATGATGAGGCCTGTGATGTAGTGAACAAAGGGCTCATATTGCCAAAGATTTCCAGCTTCCCATGCAACCAATTACTCACCGGCTTCATTTAAATCCTTCCGCTGGTAAATATACATATCACCAGGTGAATTGAATCATTCAAATGCTTAATCGGATACCTTCTTGGGTGCCAGCGGTGCAGGCTCGCGTTCATGCTCCTCCTCCAAGACAATATAGACCTCCTGAAGCTCAGAATATAGGGGTTGCGTCGATGTAGGAGGTGATTACGTTGCCGTGACTCGTTTTCCCAGTATTGACGTGAAAGAATCTTTTGATGGCCGCTTGCCCATTGCTTTGCTGGTTGGTCACTGAAAAGGCTTGTTGTTGTATTCTGAATTGTCATCTCGAAGATTATTGTGACTGTTGGGTATCATGCTGAGATTAGCATTGGGATCCTCGTTGTGAATAGATCGTCTATTTCTTCTGGTACTGGAAGAAAGAGGAGGAGGAGGAGAAAGGTGGCGCCTAGATGTCATAATTGAAAAAGGTAGCGAGTAATGAGTACTAGGAAATTAAACAAGTGACTACAGGAAATGTGAATGAATGAAGTGTAAATGAATTAAAGTATTATGTAAAGCAAAGAAAGTATTGATATGATTAAAATCAGCATCATGATGCGTCATTTTATCCTGTTGAGGATATAAGGATCTTCGCCTGTCCCGCCACCTACACTTCCAACTCCTTGGATAGACGGGAACTCAAAAATACGAATGGCACGTTTCAAGCATGCTGCAGGGTTGTTGATTGGATTTCTTTGACGAAAATTGTCATCGCAACGACCTAACAAGCGTTCTCGTTTCACTAATCTCTCATGCTAAGTTCTGCTGGGTAAAGATAGTGAACTACCAATTACATGATAGCCATAGGCGGAGTTGTATCGCTGCAACTATGCCGTTCTGAAAAACGACAGTGTCAATGATTAATCCCGACATCGTGAACTCTCAATACAGCTCTTCATGCACGAATATGAATAATGTAATAATAAAGTATTCAAAACACCAAAGAGGGACCCAAAACATCATCAAAAAACTCCAAATTATCACCCATCCATCCACCCTGCAAAGTGCCAGAAAAATACGCACTCACATGCAAATCCTTGAACAACCATGGAGCCAGTGCATTCCATGCTCACAATGACTAATTTGCAGCTGGGTGGCTGCTTGTATGCTTTCCATTGCCTAAAATGCCTGCAGTGGGAGGATTCACAATGTGATCGTGTTCGCATAGCCAAGACATATCCTCCTTAGCAACAAGGCTTTGCTTATTATAGGCAAAGTGACCATGAGCATGGATTTGGATGACTTCAAGGTATCGCTGCTGTCTGATAATCCTCTTTTGAAGCTTCCAGTCAAACTTTTAGTAGCCTGTTCTCATCGTCGGGAAGCTTCTTTGATTTATGCACCGCCACTCACCATTAACATCGACTTTCTCCCTGATATTTTTGAGTATATCCTCGGCTGGAGGTGGGAGAATGGTATCCAGAGGAAGGTAGCTGCGGCAACCATGCATACGCATCTGGGGGCCAGCTGTGTCATCGGCTTATTGGCCACAGTAAATGTCGCAAAAAAGTGTTGGGTTGTTTAATTTTATTGTCGCCTTTACACATCTGACAGCAGTATTGTTATCGAAGTTTGGGGTAACATTACAGGTGTATGGACCACCATCTCCATTTCGGTTCTCCAGGCAGCCCTATAGCTCTCGGAGTTTCCGGCTGGAGTCTGTGTTACAGGTCTCGAAGTCTAAGAGAAAGAAAGACAAGACAAGTATATTCAACAACAGTTATGGAATAGTTGTTGTTTAGAAAAAACATAAAAAGGGGGGCTGTTATACTATGAGTGGAAAAGATTAAAAGATTAAAAGAGAAGCATACTTGTGATATGTAAAGAAAAGAGTTTTGAAGATAAAGAATACTTTTTACAACGGAGCATCGTTAAGGTCACGGATCTTAGAGAAGGGGGTGATGTTAGGGGTTCTCCCTTGATAGCGGAAGTGATACTTGGTAACAGGCGAATACATAGCGTATATAATGTTATGCGCACACACCTATGCAAGCAATTACAAGTTAGATCACATGGCAAGTCCTATAGTGGGATTTCATGTCATATGCGAGAAGATTGCAGAGAGCCGCGGCTGGCAACAGTAGTTGCAACTATCGAGCCTGACCGAGATGTTCATGTACATCAGCGGGGCTAGTGGTTTCTATCTTCATTCATTCTTAGAAACTATGCAGGACATGTATGGATGAGTCCATGCACGGCAGATGATAGTAAATATGCGAGTAAGTGGGCTGTTCACTCCTACCTGTAACGGGGACGAATTACAGTGAGGCATATCCTGGCACAGTAGCCTAAGCATGACGTAACTGAGAGAATTAAGACGTTGGCACAAGTGCCAGGAGCAAACACTACTTCATTGAGTTAGGTAGCAGGGTGGCACATTTGTTTAAGTTCTACGTTGGCATAGTATTAGGTGGTTATTGCGCAAATCGATGACGCTATAAATTATTTCCGAGCGGGGTTATTAATTGCGACAAGGCATCGATAATATGGGGAATTGCTTGAATGTTCCAACTACCGAAATCATACGATTGCGAGATGTTTAAGTTAAAGTTGTCGTCTGATTTATCAGCTGACGCACTATCATGCATGAACACGATAACCATGGGAAGTCGTGGTCACCTCTATCAAAGCGCATTCTTTGAATGTAAGACATAAAGTTACGTGGCTGGTGTGAGCAATCAAATCAAAGTCTGGAGAGAGTTCCGAGTGACTATAAAGCGATCATGTTGTTCCGGTAAACGGAAAGGGGCATAGGTTTTACAAGCAAGAAACCAACCTACAGGCAGAGAGATATCCGAATTTATTATTGCGTTTTTATGATACCTATACCTATTATTCTAGACCTATGAATCTGTTAGCTTTCTGTAGCGGCAGCCCGGCACCTTGAAAAGTAGTGATTCGACGACTGACTATTACCTTGGAGAATGGCAACGATGTTATTGTATACGCTCTCGAGAAAGTAATTTCATACTCCAAAAGGATGAAGCAGATCCTCGTAGCGCATTGCGTTTGGTGGCTAGCATCTGTTATTGGATTAGAGCAAGGATTTATCATATACATCGATTACCTCCAAAAGCGATTTGAGATCAGCCACGATAAAGCAGCACTGGTTTCCGAAACACGCATACCTCAGAAAGTAACAGCTACGAGCAATATCCATCCAGAGAGATTACGACATTCTGATAGAAGTGAACCATTTACTTCTGAATTCGAAAAGCAGGATATTATTCTACAGAAGCGTGAAAACGTTCTGCTAAAATCGAAAGCGATTAGAAGATCAATCCTGAAGGGGCCCCCAAGACAAAGTCGGAAGGTCTTAGCTGCAGCCTCAGATAGTACAACCTCCAGAGATAGGAAAGTCAAGCGTGCTAAGAGGGCACATTATCCGGAGAGTGACGGAATTGATTCAATGGAATTTGAGACGACGCCAGCAGCCGGAGAGTGTCCATGCTGTGCTCAGCCTCAGGATAGGAAGAGAAACCATAAAGTTAAAAACTGTCGCCGACCAATATGTTTAGAGAAAGGGACACCATTTTGAAGGATAGAATCTACGGCCATGGACCTAGTACTTACTTGATGGTTACGAGTATAGTTACTAAGGGTAACACCCCATAACAGTCTGGCAGACTGGCAATTGCAGTAATCACGATTCACAAAATGGTCATATCGACGATTGATGTCACTATCGGAAGTATCGATTCATCATCCCCACGCCAGTGCCATGGGAATAGCTGAGTACTGTTTTCACCTACCCCTTTTCCAGCAATGTTGCAATTCACATAGGTGATGGTAAAGCTAAATTGCTCAACAAGGAAATTGGTCGAGGGGTTGCAACACACCTTTGCTGGCAAAGACGTATGACCTGAAGTTTCTTCCTCATTGTATTCTGGATCTACACATCATCAGGAAGAGCAAATGAAGCATCGGGGCGATGACATACATACCAACGTGCATGAGTTTCCTCTTCTTAGTTGGGGTTTCTTTGAGCCTATTCCTCCATCGGCAAAGGCCAACATGTATGAAATTGACCAGTCCTGCCTTGAGTTTCTGTCCATCGAGGTTAGTCTTGTCTGCCCTGTACCGTTTGAAAAAGTGCCATTTTAGATACCAGAAAACTGATTCGGGTAATGCAATGATCGATTAGGAGATCACATCGCTCAGGGCTGGAACCTTGGTTGATGATGATGCTCCTTGACTGGGCAATGTCTAAGATGCGCTCCCTCAGTTTGCTATCTATCCAGTGTGTTGTCAAGCCACCCTTATTCTGCCAAATCCCCATGGTTTCTGCTGCCCATTGGCTGACTCCAACACCGGCATTCTCAGCCCAGACGCGGACTTGTAGGGTTGGCATCCGAATTGTATTAGCATCGGCGACGACTGATTCCGGCAACCAGAAGGCATAACATTACATTGTAGGGTCTCAACAGTAGTCAATGATTGAGTGGTGCATAACAAATGCTTGTTACTCTGAACAAGCGTCGGGAGTATTGAATATATCATCAAGGGTGGTGAGATATGGTAGTACTAGAGGCGAGGAGGGTGTGTCAAAGGTTCTTGAGATTGTAAGTATGGTGGGCAGGCAAGGGGAATATATATATGGGCTTGGAGAGTTTTCTTGATCCGGTGACATCATCTTGGCTGCATTTCAGGTAGGAGAAAATTTGTGTAGCATCAGCTAAGTGCCCTGATTCGTCGACTAAACACTTAAGTTCAACCCAGAGACAACTAAAAGCATGATCTGCAGTCATATCTCACTAGTTTGTTCGTGCTCTAGTTCTTGTACCCTGTGATGATGTCGCTGGGTTGGTATCTAAGGAGAATGTGTTACAGACGTGCTTTATCCCAATAATAAATACAATATTTATTAAGTTAAGTACAACCGCCTATCAATTTTCTCTTTCTCTCCTCGTCTCATCCTGATACTCAACCTCGCGCGACATTCCTTCAAGAGCTTGCAAATTGAACCGATGCCAATTCCCGTCTCCAATGTATATGAGGACTAAACTTCCCAGTCGAACAACCACTTATCGGAAAATTCCTCTAAGGGTAATGTGCCAGAGTTGTGGTATGGTAGCACGAGCTACCTGATATTCTTGAGTTCGCAGAAACAAAAAACCACACATTAAGTGTGGGTTCCATGCTACTCTGCTAATTTGAAAAGCAGATTGCCGAAATACTCGACAACCCATTGCAGTGTGTACTCTCATTGATTGAATTCATGTCCCGGCATAAGTTGCCCAATCACGTGTGGAAAGTCAGGTAGAAATATTTGTATAAAATAGATAGAATTCTTAATAATATTTTGGGATCATCTTCGGTGTTCCGATTGGTTACTGTGGATTGCTCCCTGAGCTCCATTCTCATTGCCGGAGCAATGCCATTTCTTTGAAGTCACCTTCCCTGGGTTTGTACACCCCTACTTCGACACAAGGACTATATCGCTCATGATAGCATTATCGCGGTCTCGCCATGTGCCCGGTGATAACTTGCCACGCATTCCAGTAGATTATCGTGTTCATGCAGATAAGGTATTATAGCGTTATGCTACTGATATGAATCAGGCCATCCATTGTACAATTTCATGTCAGACAATAAGTCAGATGAATCTTGAACATAAACATCTCGCAATCTGTTTGCATCAGTAGTTGGAATATCTGCCGATCTTGGTCGATAGTGCTTATCGCAAATTAATGCCTCACCAAATCAGCTAATTGGCTTGTGTCATGGATTCATTTAGCAACCAACCGATACTGTGCCAAAGCAGAAATTGATGGAGCAGCTCGTATCATGTACGAGTCTGACGTTGCAATGCATTCTAACTCAAACTAATGAGCAGGGTTGCTATAGGTCTCTTATTATCAGCCATTGTCATAATGCCCTCAATTACGTCATGCATAGGCCGAGACCAATCTCTCTGGCCAGGGAGTGGTCTGATGAATCTTATTGCCTAAGGCAATCAGTTGGAGATCCTGCATACTCGCATATTGACTATCGACTGCTGAGTCCATATGGACATGTCCCGCTAGTATCAGGAATAATGAATGTAGTCAGAAACCATGCGCACGGCCGATAGTAAATATGTCTGCTAAGGAAACATAGCTGCATTATCTGAAGTGAATCCGCGAAGTGAACGAAGTACTGATCTGATCGACATGCGATTCTTATGTATCTCTGCTGAAGGACATAAGACTGGCCCTCTTGCCATGTCATGAATAGGTGTTATGCATATCACGTGACTAGACTGAGAGTAACTCCATGATATGTATTCATATAACTATCGCAAGTACCATTATCGCTGTTAAGGGCGAACCCTTAAAAGAATGCACAGTTGATTTATGGTACGAACATAACAAAAAGTGACAACCATACATCAGGCAATGGGCGTAGGAGGGTCTTGTGAGGGTGCAGAACAATCGCCCTAAAGAGCTGCATGCCAATGTGGTATGCATTTCGAGATTCAAGGGATGTTGAAATTGAGGGAGGGATTAAACACTTTGCAAACGTGTGAAGGAGGATGAGAGAAATCCTACGAGAGTGGTAGGACCCCTTTCTGGAAAAAGTAAATTGAGGCGCGCAGTATTCTGAGGACCTGCACGCTTGTTATGGTATGAGTAGCTAACAGACCGTCGAGACACTTCTTGATGTTGTTGGGACATTTCATTTTGGACACGACATATGGATCTTCGTCAACAGTGTCTTTACTGCTGCAAGACGTACTGCTACATTGGCACTTACATCACTCACCTCTGTCGCAACCACAAAGAAAGGATAGTTTATGTATCAGCCAAGCAACTGCCTGATGATGGTTTTGCGATCGAGCATGATAGTATTTTTCTTCGATTCGTTCGTAAACCGCATTGTCACCCATTTCTTCACCCTTTCGACAATGCTTCCAGTGATACAGAAGCCGCCAGTGAGAATGGGCATATCAATCCACAGCAACCTCCAGTTCGGACATGTATGTATGGTACTCGACACTTGCACAACTGTGTAGTCGGAAGTCTATTAGTAAGGAGTATTTTGATATCTTGGAAGATGAAATTGATATATGGTCACCTTTTTCTTGCGAGGAGAAGTATCGATTAGCGTACTGGTGTGTGAAGTACAACTTTAGAAGAGCTGCTATCAACGAGCTTTTCAGGGAACTCTACAATGGCAACTGTCTGCAACATCACTTTCTCATATACTGTATTCAAAAGGTTCAACTAAATGTCCTATGCGATGGGCATTGACTCTTGGATATCCAGCAAAGTGTGTTACAATCATTTGGCCGATCCAAATAACCTTCGCGACGATGGTTACACATGTCCCTATTAGCGCAATCCTGTTGAATGCATTGAGTTCGTGATGCAACAGCCTGTGTTTAGGAACATAAGTCATAGGCTGCAGCAAAGGAATTCAATCATGCTGAGGAACATATCTACTCAGAGGTGAAATCAAGCGACTGGTGGTGGAATGAACCGTTATGTTCATTCAATTGTGTCATAGCTACGATCATTTTGACCGCTTCAATAGCTATGATGGCTACTTAGAGGTACAATTGTCCTAGTATTTGGCAATTCAGACCAGAAACATCTTACAAACTATTCGGGTGAGAAGAAGGAATGGCCAATATATTTGAGTCGTGGAAACATCGACTCGACGATTAGATCAAAGCCTTTGAATCTTGCAAGCATCATTGTTGCCCTTCTTCCAGTTTGTCTGCAATCTCACATTAAAGAACATGGAGAAACAACTGCCATGAAGGAACAACAAATCCACAATCGAGAGATTTTAAAGAAGGTCTTGGAGATTAATTTTCGTCCTCTCGACTCACTTGTCATCACTGGAAAGGTTATGGTTTGTGCGGACGGTTGGATGCGGCAATGTGATCCTGGCATCTGGGCATGGATGGCTGACTACTTCAAAAACATTCACTTGCACTAAAACAAGCAGCCCTATTGCCCTGTGTGCAAAGTCCCGAAATCGTTGTTTGGAGAAAGGAATTCATCGTTGTGGCAATTGAGAGACTATCAGCTATACTTCCAAACGATGAGACATGCGACTCAGGGAGATGAGACAGAGAGAGAGGATGCAAGACAATATCTTGAAGATCGAGTGGTTGGAACCTCAGAAGGTGTCTTCTGGAATATGAGATGCATCTCTCCAGCGACTATTATCGTACCAAATATGCTTCATACCATCAATCTCGGTATGCTTAAGCATTTGATGGACTGGGTAATGTCCTTCCTTGAACAACATTCCAGGATCGACAAATTAAGTCAGCTCTGGGTGAAGATGCCTCCATATCCTGGCTTCGCTTGATTTAACAAGTCATATTGCCAGGTGATGTAATGGAGTGGGAAGGAGATGAAACCACTCGGGAGTGTGATTGTTCAAGTTTTCGCGGTGACTGTTTTACCCCTTCAGCGAGCAAAAGGATTCCCTTCACAGAAGCCCTGTTGTTCGTCAAGAACTTTGTGAATTTTCTCCTCATGGCACAGTACCGGTACCATACTGAGGCCACAATGTAGTATATGGAGAACTATGTGACAAGTTTTATCGTCATAAGGATGTTTTCAGTCAGTTTCGTGCCAGTAAATTTACAAAGAAGGTCAAGGAACACTTGAAAAAGCAGCTGACATCGGATAAACAGGAGGAACGGGAGAGTGACTCCGCTTGGAACAATCTTTCAGCAACTGGAAAGTTTCGTCACATTGATGAAGATAAAATGCATAATGAGTAAGAAATTGCGCAACATCGTGTCCACGAATCGGATTTTAACTTTGTGAAGATGCATCTCCTGAACTACTTTCCTGACCATATTTACCAGCTTGGCAACTTCTGAAATGTAAGCTCTGACCTCACAGAAAAAGTGATGATGGATCTTAGACACGCCTTCTAATGATCAAATTGTCATCAGCATGAGCAGAAAATATTTGCGTCCAGGCGGAATGGCTTCGTGAGAGTGGATGCGCTCCATCAGAGCAGTCAGAGACACCCCGGTGGCTGATTACTCTGCGACTGGCCTCAATACCACGGGTCGCATTGTATATCGCCCTCTGATGGCTGTTTCACAGATTCTTCTCGCTCTGTCGGCGTTCGATTTTAAACGAACACTCTGGCGTTGTGGCCAACTGTGACAATACGTCAAAATGGGTTCATTGGGTACGCGCTTACATCGGGATTGTAATGCGATAGGTGATCTTGCGAAAATCTCTCCTCGCGTTCCTTTTACCTGCGCGCAAAATGCAATTCTCTCTTTACTGAGTATACACATTATTCCAAGTCGCCAGATCTATGTGGCTATTGACAATGCATCACTCGTTCCATCTGTCTCCTGTCTTACTACTAGGAGGTATCTCTGGAAATACGTGCGTGCAGCCGAAGATGTTTCCCATGCTGAAAACTTGCAAACCAACGGCTGCCGGTGTTTTTCTCACTTGAACAAATTTCGAGAAGGTATCCAAGCTATCCGAGTTTTCAGGTATTGTGGTGAGCACCAGAGCTAACCAGTACTCAACGAAAGCTCCATCCTCCTTTTGGAGCGTTAGTTTGAATAGTTGTTGCATTTGCCACGGGAGATGTGCGCCATAACACCTCCCGGGGGGTTGCTTTAGCCACACCCAGTCGTTCCTTCGATACGCTCCGCGCCAGCTCTGGCTTCCTGTGTATCTACACATCTGAGATATGCGTTCACCTTTTACCCCCTCAACTTGAATTTTGATGCTATGGTAAATACAGAGCTCCATGGCATGCAGTTGTTAATCCGATATATACGTCTTGTTACGATGTTTATTATTTATAAACTCCTGCGTGCAGCTGTATATTGCCGCGCGGCGTGTTGCGTCTTGAGTATTGTTGAGTAATGTTCTGAAGTCTTTGATTATAGCGTCAGGATGCTTTACATCACAGCGGGTTTGGGGTCCCATAAATTTGACCGTTGCATATGACTGGGGGCTCAGGGGGGTAGCCAGATCCGCACCGGAAGGGAGGACTTTGCAGGTGGCTGCGTTGTTCTCCCGACACTGAGCGAGGGCTTGGAGATTGAGCTCTCGGTTTTTGAAGCAGAGGATGCGAGGCTGAAAGGTGATTACTTGTGGCGGGTAGTTAAAATTGTGATTCTAGGTGTTCCAACTGTTCTTGAGGTTCGTTTTATGTGCTTCTTCATGACTGTCAGCAGAATATTGTTGCAAGGCTCCGTATCGACAAATCTGTTTGGCCCAATGAGACATCGAGTGGATCATCGGAACATCGAAGTCAGCATGTAACTCCTTGGGAATATATATCTCGTGGTTGATATAATTCTGCTAGGCGTTCATTTCGCGCCGCTTCCTGGATGGCATCCAAGTTTCAGCATTTGTTTTCTCCTCTACCTTTCGCTTCTTCACGAGTTCCATTCTCAGGGTATTGGCTTTGGACTTTGCCCTTTTGCCAGCTCGCCCGAGTAAGAAAACATCTTTGAAGGTGTGAAAACAATTCAAGGCGTTCTCCATGTAGCTCAACGTTGCATCATCGTGAGATTTATATCGTGCATACATGTAGAATACTAACCATGCCTGTGTGCGCTCAATTAGGTGATTGAACATGGGACGCTAAGCGGGGTTTCTACCTCATAGTGACTGGGTTACAACTCCAAGCAGGTACCGGCTCATTTTTTTCATCTCCTTCCCATTCCATTGAGAAACTTCCTCATATGACTTATTTTATGGTATGAGGTCATGGTATGCAGGTGCGGATAATAACAGTGCATTGTACTTGTCGAGCCGTTTGTGCGTCTTCATAAAGTGGAAAATCCACTTCTGGAGGTGATCAAGCATGCCGATCTGCATTCTATGGAGAAGGTCGGGCTTAGGGAGGTTGCTCACAAAACAAGGAATATGTCGAAACACATTGAATCCTCGGTGAACCTGGCGCGATGAGAGTTCTGCATTGGCCGCCTTGGTGTTGGCATCGCTGAGCATTCTATATAGGTTGTAATTCAGCTGGGGGTGTTGCTTGTTAGGATGCACATAATCTGCAAGGTCGTTCTTTGGACATACACACCCAAAAACTGACATGCCGCTCGAGATGATGTAGGTCGCCATACTCTGGGCAATCTGCAAGCCATACTGCTAAAACTGGTTTGCACCGCCTGATATTGCCATCTGCACAGCGAACGTTGTAATACCCGCTCCTGGCACTGGGATTGTGTTTAAAGGTGCGTGGCTGGAGTAGCCGCCGGAGTACTTCGTTCAACACCCCTTGGTGTGTTTGCTGCTGCCCCTCCAGCGGCTTTTGAGGACTATTGCGGTTCATAATTGGACTTGGTAGGACAGCCACCATTACGACGCTGTGCATTGAGGGCATCTGGCGGATCTTTGGAGATAGATTGCCAATTGTGATATATACAGGCCACTCTTCCTTATCGCCCGCAAAATTGGAGACATTTTTTCTGTCGGACATGAAGATCAAGGGAAGCAGTATATCCCCCACTCTGAGAGTTGCCTAAACGTCGATTAGCACGTAATTATCCTCAAGTATCTCTCCTTACCTGCGTCTCCCACCACCAGTCCGCAGTGTGCATTTCAGTATAGAGGCGTTTCGGGGGCATATTGCTGTGTAAGCAACGCTGAGGAGCGAAAATGAGATGCTCGGCGTAGGCTGGCTGCCACATCAACCACCTCGTGCTTTTGATGATATCTTGACTCCAGTATTTGATAGGGTGTTGGTGATTGTCATTTCATTTCATATACTCGAGAGTGTGTAGTGCCCACTCCCCGAGAGCCTGATCATCTGGCATGCTAGCCATGAGCTTCTGGACGCCATCATCGTTTTTGAAGCTTCGGAAACACAGAGCGGTGTTTCCTTCCTTCAGTACATTGTCATAGTACGTTTTCAGGCCGTTCGTCTTGATCCCACACTCGATATAATTGTACTCTTCACTCATCGCAAATGGGTAGCATGGATTGTTTTGTAGGTCGGTTTCAAGGTAGCCCTAAGGGTGGCATTTCTTTCGCTCCGCAATATAATCAATGAGTGGAGCGCCGGCGCCGGGGTATATTTCCATCCACGGCAGAGGTGGCAGTGATTGCGAGTCCGAGCCTGTAATGATTGCAATATGTTCGAGGCAGGGAAACGCAGCGAATTCTTTGACTGAATCTTTGTTAATGTTGAATTCACGCCATTGAGTGGGTTCAACGCATCAGGGCATGCTGTGAATAGTCAGATTCTTCTGGCATGCAATTTGAAGGTATTCAGAATGGTGTAACAGCGGCATATGATCCAGGCCGGATAACAGCCATTCCATATAGTCGGCTCGGCACGAGCCTTAGATCTCTACCGATAATCTTACTGATACATCTACATCTACTATCACTCGCATCCACGTTTGCAACAGTATTCACACAATTACCATATGTAGACCTATGAGGCCGAACGCAGGCATATGTGCCCTTACACTATTATCGGTTTTTCATTAACCGGATACGTTTCGCTCACGGGAGCACGAGTTGACGATTTTACCCCTTTTTCGGACACTCGACACAATGCAGTCAACAATGCAGAATACTGCTCTCCGAACGAGATATCTATGCAATATTACTGCGAAGCACGAAGCGTTGACTGATCCATCATTCAATTGAGCCTGATGGCTGCCAAGTAGAGATCAGAGACCAATTGGCCCACAAGGCGCGTCACCGGCAATGAAGATGATGATTATCAGCAGTACAGAACTCCACTATTGGACCCAGCCAACAACAAAAATCACATACGATCCATCCAGATGAGTTCAAGACGACCACCGGACACCGGAGAAATCCTGTCTGCACCCCTGAACAAGTCAATTCACAGCGAAAACCTAGAGAACTCAGAGACCAATTTGAGCACAAGGCGCATCACCGACATTATAGACGATGATCACAAGTACAGGACATGATCAATTGAGCGCGATCAACAGCTGAAGCACCTACAACGGATGGAGTGACCTTACCCCTGAATGCGGCCGTATTGATAATCAAGGCGAAATCAGACTATTTACAAGTCAGCACAATCACGATTACATTTCGTCCAATTGAGTGAAGTGCACCTATCCCAGCTTGCGTGTACACCTGCTGCATTAGCAACCTCGCAGAAGTCGACTTGCGGAGGCATGGTACGACTACTTATATCTGATACACTACCTGAGCGAAGAATACCTACGGACGAGGATCAGTCTACGATTGAAGCACTCTTACTGCCACGAACATCTGCAGAAGCAATTGAACTTATAGCTGCAATACATTGCGCAGCCTGAAGTGCATTTATGGTCAAAGACCGACACAATCCTGCAGACCACCTACGACTACTACGACTACAGGGACTACCATGACTATGATGACCTCAGAGCACAAGTATTATGCACAATCGAACCGGCAATCAACACATCAAGAGCCAACGAGTTTTCGATACTCAGCCAGCAAAAACTAAAGTTTGCGGCGCAGACACTAATGGCGACTTTGGACGAAGTTCAACCCCATCAGATCTCACTAGAATCAGCAGTCGTCCTTGAGAGCCCGAGGGCAAGAATGTCAAGTTGATAACTATACGGCACTGAAACACCGGATTCGGCAAAAATATTTTATGAAGTACAATACCGGACAGAAGTGGCGAGATGCAATGCGTACGGGCTATTGTCGACTGTGGCACAACCAGTATCTTTATGACACTGAGGCTCCTCAAGTGATTTAGGATATCACATCAGGCGGCACTCATCACCACCCTCGCCATGACCGGAGATGTGATGCAACATGCAAAGGACACCGGAAGACGCGGATCACAGTCTAGTACTTGGACTATCTCGCACCGGTATACAAATCAGACATGCTAGTCATGCCAATGCATGCATAAGATTCAGTATGTGGCTTACAATGGTTCCAGAAACAATCCTGACATCGACTGGGCTCGATTGACTTCCCTGCGATCCCCAACCACGAGTGGAGTAGAGGAAATGACACCGATGACTGCGGCAGTGGCATCGAAGGTCTCACAAGCTGATAATGATAACCATAATGTCCATGACCAGCTTCTGGGGCATGGTCCGGGTATATAGACACTTGGAGCAACCGCATTCGACAATCTTCTAACTAGCATTGAAGTTGTCGTAGGATTTGCCCGACAGACTGGAGAATACATAGGACTGCTGGGAGCGACTTTGGAAGGCATCACTCTGGATTCACCAGGTGAGAATACACACTCAAGCGCTGGACGCGACAAGCAGAGAGCAGCGGGGGTAGTTGCAGCAGAAGAGCCCCTCCAAGGAGAGACTTGAATGACTGCTATCGGCTCGCCGAGAACCGAAGGTAGTGACCGGACGGTGGGGCTTGGCTTCTGTGTGGGCGAACCGTTAATGACAAGTCCTCCTGGATATTCCCTTCCACCACTTCCATCTGTTGTCCTGATTCCTTTGGTTAACATAGATGGAGCAGTTCAGAGATAACCCCGAAGACAAATGACAATTGAGAGCAAATAGTACAATTTGGAACGCGGAAGAATTATGAAGCAATTGGAAGCCTGGGCACGAAGTCCCTGCAAGAAGGTATCATTGAGACTATGTGAATTGGACTGACGAGCGCCGATATGCCCATCCCAGAGATGCTTGGAGATGGATGACAATCAATCATTGACTATGGCGACATACACGAAGTTATGTGGCATTCTACCCTACCCAATATACTTAATTTCAATGACGGCCTACGACACTAGCAATTGAATGTCTAGAAGCAGATATACGTACCGAGTACAATCCAGACTACTATTCAAGAGATTACAATGCTGAATACAATGCCAATTACAATACCGAATACAATGACATATCTGTTTCGAAGTTACATTACCGAGAATACACCCCAATATGATCCCGATTCAGACTCGACAATCCCAAGCTATATAACTACGATGACAACTGCAATTGGACTTCCGAATCAAACCCCTCCAATCGATGTTCCCTATGAAGCAATATGAGATTAGTCGCCGGCGGAGCAAGGACTTTAAAAAGAGGGGGATGACCGTACAGGAATCCCAAACAACCCCTACCGCAAACAATTACTGTTCCGGAAGTGCAGGAACGATGTACCGTAACAACCATTCACCAATTGAGAAGGCTAGCAGCAGCAAGTGCACCTGGGCATGAATCGACTAGTGGACTCAAAGAACGACAATAAGTCAACTCAGTCAAGTGATGGCGAGCACACCTACAGATAGATTGACTAGCGGACTCAGAGAATGACGAGAAGAGCACGGAGTAAAATGATTGCAAACACCTACAGATGATCGACAAGCACACCCCGAGGAGAGCCAGCGAACGCACCCCGCGATCTACGACAATAAGTCCACCTAGCATACGACGGACGTCCAGTAGACCTGTAAATGCACCAGAGGATGACACTTCAAACGAGCCCGATGCATGCCGAATGAGCGCAAATGCGAATACTGAAGCAGTTCCGAATGAGATAACGAACAACTGCGACATGGCTACCGAATTGCTCCCGAAGAAGATCGACAATGACCATGGAGTCTACCGAATAGTCTACCAAATGGCATTACAAGAGACAGTTGAGACAACTACCAAGAGATGATGACCGAGATGTCATAGCGACAGATATCACTGCTGAAGGACTTCACATGGAGATCGACTGAGAGGATACCGGGAGCACTACCATATCAAGCCACTGACTGAGACGCTTACTGAATGGCAAACTGAAGGATGGAAACCTACCACCAAATGCCATACCGAACTGAACACGGAACGATTCTACCAAATGACTACTGACAACCGAACGGATATTCTACTGAAGCTATCATCCGAATGACTTCTACCGAGAAGCGGTCCACCGGGACCCTACCAGACGCTGGATCAGGAGATGCCGGAATCTGCATATGCAAATCGGCTTTCCGAGAGCAGAGGCACACTCCTATCGGAGTGAGTATAACTACCTACTGTGAAGCTCACGTGTTAGATATTGATCAATGACATACCGCCCACGCCTGATGCAATTGGCGCATCCTACCACCCTCAAATGATCACCAGCGAGTCACATATGAGCACCGACGGCCATGACGATGCCAGGAGCAACAGCTCACATCATTGCCCAAAGTCAAGACAAGTCGCCGCTGCAAAAGAGGTCGAGATTGAGTGTATTGGGACGCCTCATACGACAGTAAGTCAACAGGCAGAACAAATTACGGCAAGGCATAGTCGTTGCAATGACGTCGAGATTGAGTGCATTGGGACGCCTCATACCACAGTAAGTCAACAGGCAGAGCAAGTCAGGATAGACACGGGACAGCGGGCAACGCAGAAGGACAACGAATGCCGAAGGAAGATAGTCTGCAGGTGAAGCGAAAGTCGAATTAAATTACATGTCGAACCAGAGAGATCACAATTGCAATCCCGAATCAGCAATGCATCCCAATATCAATTTGGAGATCGAAGTTACACTGCTACCGAGCCACGATGGCAATCGATAATCAATATGATGGAGAAGTTGTTGATGGAGCAACGAAATTTCAAAAGAGGGAGATAGTTGTATCTACACAATCAAGTCCTACCGACAAGTTAAAAGCTCACCTGGAGGCGGCCTACCGAGACACGCACCAACAAGTGTACCAAGAAGTCGACCGACATGTCTGCCGAGATATGCACCGAGAAGTCTACCAAGAAGTCCTACCGGCAAGGCAAAAGTACGCGGAGAGGCAAGTCTACCAAGTTCCTTCTGAAGCCACCTATCGAGAGCGCAACCATGAAGTCGACAGGATGGTCACCTCAGCGGACTTTCAAAGACAATCACCCAGTCAAGCAGCATCTATGAGTCAATGTCAAATACCAATGACTGTCGGCTGCAAGATATGCCCTACAGAGCATGCAGAAGCACTGCAGAGAGCTCAGAGAATGCTAAGGTGCTTGAACTTGGTAAGTATAACCATATTAGAGGAACTTACGTGTTAGATGTTGACGAATGAGACCCGACTGCTCGCAATGCAATTGAGGTATACAATCGACAGCTACGACCAATGCTGGCAGCTGAAGATCCCATCAATGCCAAGTCATGAGCGGAAGCTCTACCACCCTGATGAATTCTGACAATGACCTACGCTGAGATACACAAACTACGAGTGCGGTACTGGATGGCAGGTCGGATACTCTATGAGTTTGGGAAGTGGAGATCAGGATGAATTGAGGTCTTTGGCTCGGGAGCGGAGGAACTGGGTCAATGGAGTTTCGGAACTCAGGACTGAAGGAAAGTTATCAATTGGGCATTCCTTTCTTATGTTTCTTCTCTTGTCTTCTCTTCGTACTTTATTACTTTATTGGATCTCGGCCCGGTATAAATGGCGTCAGCACGGGTTTTGACACCTCCAGTTCTCAGTCAATGGGAGGTGGAGTTTCCCCGTGCGCCGGATCCACTGAAAGGCTACCGTACGGTGCCAATCAGTAGTGGGACTTTTGAGTTTGTACGGGTACGTACACGGCATGATTGTTTAAAGCTGTCTTTTCCTTTTCTCTTATACGGTTTATGCAGCCTAGGAGATCTGCACCAAAAGAGGGGGATAATGTAACAGCAGCACACGACCCAGGCCGGGTAACGGCCATTCTATATAGTTCGCTCGCCACGAGCCTTAGATCTCTAGCGATAATCTTACATATACATCTTCATCTACTATCACTCGCATCCACGTTTGCAACCGTATTCCTATAATTACCATATGTAGACCTATGAGGCCGAACGCAGGCGTATGTGCCCTTACCAATGGTGTAATTTGATATGTTTAAGTCACCAGCTGTCTGAGGTGAACTTCTTTCGGCATGAAAATTCGGAGCAACAGAAATGGGTCTTCTCTGGCATTGTCGATGACACGCAAGTAGTGGAGTATACAATGTAGAAAGGGATGAAAGTTGGTGCTGGGCCTGAGCAGCCTGGTGTGTAAGCTCACGATACTTTCAGCTAACTTATTCAGCCTCAATACCATCACAAGGAGGTTCCTTACACAACAGGAATTGCAAAAACAGTGCTTGCGCGATGTCCCATATCACTATGAATAAAATAAAACCAATAAAATAAAACCAATACAAAACTAATAAAGAAAATAAACCTCGAGCGATTGAAAAACCTCGCAATGTGTGAAATAATCAATGCCTGATATAAATACATTGGAACAAAGGAAACGAACAAGACAAGAACCTGACCCTAACCTGAATGCAACAACCATCGCCTGCTCTGTAATGCGAGGACAGGTTCCCTCCTCCTCTACCGAGCCATTCGGATGCGCCTCAGGAAGATGACATCTGGGAGAGGGATATTGGGGAGAGGGATATTGGGGAGAGGGATATTGGGGAGAGGGACATCAGGGAGAGGGACATCAGGGAAAGGGACATCGGGGAGACTGTCGCCACCTGCCAATTCAATCAGCAGCTGCTGATCCACATCCACATCCGAGGTGTTTCCGGCTGACTCAGCGTCTCGCATAGTTGGTACCATCAGGTGATATTTTTGCGGCGTCACAAGCCCCAAATGCTCCAGCCCACTGAAGGGATGAGTCTCCGGAGTTTGTGGTTGTGGGCGAGGCTCCTGGGTGTGTGTCCGTGGGGCCGGCACCGGAGGTTGTGGCCGTACGCTATGCTCGCACATCTCGTGGCCTTGCTCAGGTAGTATGAGTGGCTGATTGTCTGCCATGGTATCTACATCGTCAGCCGATGTATTTACCATCTCTCTCTGGCCAATTGTCTGAGGTTCTTTGCCATCATTCTCATCCTTATCCTCCTCCTCATCAATAATTCCAGTAGTCCGGGTGTGGACCAGTCTGGACTGGTTCAATCCAGTTTAGTCCGGGTCCAGTCCGAGTAATTTTTGGACTGGGATCGGACTGGTCCAACATTCTGGCAGACTGGTATGGACTTGGTCCGGACCAGTCTACCTGGGGCAAACCAGCGAAAGTCTCTGGGAGTCAGTAATATGCTGAGCCACCGAATAGAGTCATAAACGGACACGTATACGTGCAGACTCATACACACTGAGGTGAAACGGCGGAGCTAGAAGTTATAGAGCTCAACATCAACACTCTGCTGCACCTCTCACGGCATCCAAATGGGATTCGTGATACAGAGCGGTTCTGGCTTGACGAGCGTGGCAAGAGGATGAGAGGATATAATTGGGGACCTGCCCGTGAGGTACCACACAAATTGAGTGGATCCATGGAAACTCAGCGAGAGTGCGTGGGAACCATGAGCGGAGAACGATAGAGTGTGTATTTCGTTGTATAATAAGATGAGATGATGTCTATCTACCCCGGGGTCTTGGAAATATATACTCCCCGTGGCTTATTCCATCTCCGTTATCCCTGCATATCCGTACGCCCGTCCCCGTCGTTCAAGACTATTTTGCCACTGCGAAATTCCGCTCACAGACAGGCGAACTAGACTACTAATTGGTTCCCTGCAGGCTGTAGAACGGATGAAGTCATGGGATGCTCTGCAAATTGGGATTTCACAGGTTGTGGTCACAGGAGCTCGGTTAGAAGATACTGGCAAAGCTGAGCTAGATATACATCAGGCTGAGGACGAGAATATAGACATTAGGTAAATGCTGTGAATAAGAAAATTGATGTGGAAATCTTGTAAAGTCCGAGAACGAAGGTACGATACTGGGAATTATGTAACTAGCATGAGATACTCAGTAGTAGCTTCCTTGGACTGGTCCAGACCAAGCCCGTCCAGTCCAAGACTGCCAGTCTGTAGTCCGGTCCAGTTCGACACTCCTATTGGACTGGACCGGCCCGAGCCCTACCCCAGACTGGGACCGTTTGGACTGGTGGAATCATTGCTCCTCATCCTCCTCCTCCTCATCTTCCTTCTCTTCATCTTCCTCCTGTTCATCATCCTCCTCTGTATTGTCACCATCCCTTTCCATATCCACATCGCCGTGTAAATCAATGCCGTCTGGTGCGTGCACATCATTCTCCATGTGCATATACACATCAGAATCATGTTCTGAGTCATATTCGCCGTCTGACTCAGAAGAGTCAGTATCATCATCTGAGGAAATCGACACAGCGGGTGATGCTTCTGGCTGTGAATATACCCGCTCTAGTTAGCCCTCTGTGTTCAAGTCTTCCTCTGACATTTCCTTCTGCAACTGCAAAGTAACGCCACGAGAGATATCGTCTCCCCTGGGGGTTTTTAGCAATACTTTTCCCTTTACTGTTTCCCTTCCCCTTCCCCTTCCCTTTCCCCATCCCGTCCTCAGTCGCCTTCCCTTTCCCCTTCCCATTCTTTGTTCCCTTTCCTTTCCCGGTTCCTTTCTAACCGCCCAATGTGTCCTCCACATCCTCGCCGTCATAATTGTCATTGTCATCGCCAAGACACCTCCATTCACCGCTCGGCGCTCCGGGATCTGGCCAGTTCTCATCATCATCATTCTCCTCGATTATCATATCCCAATTCAGTGGTCTAATGGCGAGGAAGTAACCTGGCTTGTACCGCCGGCAGCTTGGCGGCTCAATCCTTGCCCTGAAATTAGCACTATGATACCAAGAGAAACACTCGACGGTTCATTTAACCTTTCCGGAGCTGGTTGTCTGCAGATTGAAGCGATTGACTTGATTCCATGCGGCACGGGGGTTGTCCCACCTCCAATTTTTCATTTGGTCGCAGGTTTTGTGAAACATTTGCCCTATATACACGCGTAAGGCTGCCCACCACTTTGGAAAAGGTGAACTCCTGCTCCTGGGGTGCGGCCACATTAGCTGGAAATGTGAATAGTGGCGAGTCGTAACTCGATCACGAAAGATTATATCATAAAAGATGTTTCGGGCCCTTTCATCCTTTACATCGCAAACATTCTCCATCAGTATAAGTCCATAGATGAGTTCCGAGATGACTCGCTGTATACAGTCCTGATCCAACGCCAGGTGTCGAGTTATAACCGATGTCGGCATTTTTGCCCTAGCAGTTGCCTTCCCCTTTTCCTTTCAGCTATCATTTGGGGCCATCGCTGCGAGGTGAAACTGAATCTACACCCGAGGCGTTAGCAGAATATTAAAGTTGAACGTAGCAAAAGGCAGCCCAGAATGAACGTACAAAGTTGTGTAGGTTATTGAGTGTGTTGATACGGGGGTGTTACCCTAAGTAAGTATACTCGTAACCCACAACTAAGGTACTAGGTCCACGGCCAAAGATCCTATCCATCAAGGTGCTGTCCCTTTCTCTAAACGTATTGGTTGGCAACAGTTTTTAACCTTATGGTTTCCCTTCCTATCCTGTGGCCAAGCCAAGCACAGACACTGTCTGGCTGCGTTCGTCCTTTCTAATTCCGTTGAATCAATTCCGTCAGTCTCTGGATAATGTGCCTTCGTAGCATGCTTCACTTTCCTAATTCTGGAGATTGTATTATCTGAGGCTGCAGCTAAGTCCTTACCTCTTTGTCTTCGGGCCCCCTTATGGATTGATCTTCCAATTGCTTCCGATTCTAGCAGAACATTTTCACACTTCCGTAGAACAATATTCTGCATTTCGAATTCAGAAGTAGATGGCTCACTTCTATCAGAATGTCATAATCACGCGGGATGGATATTGCTCGTAGCCGTTACTTCCTGAGGTATGCGGGTTTCGGAAACCAGAGCTGCTTTATCGTGGCTGATCTCAAAGCGCTTTTGGAGGTTATCGATATATATGATAAATCCTTGCTCTAATCCAATAACAGATGCTAGCCACCAAATGCAATCCGCTGCAAGGATCTGCTGTGTTTTTCTGGCCTTTGAAATGACTTTCTCGAGAGCATATACAATAACGTGGTTGTCGTTCTGCAATGTAATAGTCATTCGTCGAATCAATACTTTCCAAGGTGCGGGGCAGCTGCTACAGAAAGCTACCAGATTCGTAGGTCTAGAATAATAGGTATAGGTATCATGAAAACGCAATAATAAATCAGGATATTTCTCCGCTGGTAGGTTGGTTTCTTGCTTGTAAAACCGATGCCCCTTTCTGCTCACCGGAACAACATGATCTCTTTATAGTCTCTCTGAACCCTCTCCAGACTATGATTCAATCGCTCACACTAGCCACGTAACTGTTCGTCTTACATTCAAAGAATGCGCCGTGATAGAGGTGACCACGAATCCCCATGGTTATCGTGTTCACGTATGACAGTGCGTCAGCTGATAAATCAGACCACAACTTTAACTTAGACATCTCGCAATCATATGATTTCGGTAGTTGGAACATTCAAGTAACTTCCCATATTGCCCATGCCTTGTCGCAATTAATCACCCCACTCGGTTATTAATTATAGGGTCATAGATTTGCCTAGTAACCGGCCGATACTATGCCAACGTAGAACGTAGACCAATTTGGCACCCTGCTACCTAACTCAATGAAGTAGTGTTTGTTCCAGGCACTATGCCGATGTATTAATTCCCTCAGTTACGTCATGCTTAGGCTACTGCGCCAGGTCGTGCCTCACTTAATCCATTCCTGTTATATGTAGGAGTGAAGAGCCCACTTACTCGCATATTGACTATCAACTGCCGTGCATGGACTCATCCATACATGGCCCACATAGTTTCTAAGAATGAAAGAAGATAGAAACCATTAGCAGCTCTGATGTACACGAACATCTTGGTCAGGCTCGATGGTTTCAACTGCTGTTGCCAGCAGTGGCTGTCTGCAATCTTGTCGTGTATGACATGAAACCCCACTAAAGGACATGCCATGTGGTCTAACATGTAATTGGTTGCATAGGTGTGTAAGCATAACGATATATACGTTATGCATTTGCCTGTTACGAAGTACCACTTCCGCTATGAAGGGAGAACCCCTAACATGTGTTTGGGAACTACAGGTGTTGTTTTGTGCAAGTCATGTGATGTCAAGATAGGTAAGGATGCTGCCGGTGTGTTTAATACTGAAGCAGAAGATAATGGAGTTGTAGGCGGAAAGAAGGGATATATCTACTTGAGTCCCTGCGATTTGATTCATATCCTGCCTTTTGTTGGTTAATGAACACAAAACAGCCCAGCCTTGGTCTTGCACAAACACCAAGCAGCTGATAAATAAGGAGCCCCGAGATAAGATTTAATATTTGCGGTGACAACAGTTTGTGACGCAGGGTGTTTTTTCGCCATCACATACCGCTTTTACCTCTCAGACCTTGTGCATTTCGAATCAAACTGAGTTGTTCTCAAGTTGTCCCAACTGTGGAACCATCCAACATGGCTACCAATGCCTAGCAGTGGAAAAAGCACATGCAACTGATGTCATAGGGTAGAGAATACGTCATTGTTCGCTTTGGATGCTTTTAGCTCTGCCAAAGGGGGATTTCCACCAGGAAGCTGAAGATATACAAAATTGATGGTTTGAAGTATTGTGCCAAGAACGAGTGCAACACGATGATTATCGCGCCCAGACGGTATAAACACACTTCAACCAGTGCAAATAGACCTTCAGAAGTTGCTGTAACAGTGACTATTATTGCTGAGTATAATTTGAGTTTAATCTGATGGCAGTTAACCCCATAATTGAATGCTTTTGAAGGGATCTCGTCACCGAGTATTGTCACAGTTTACAGTCAAGTGTGGTCTATACTGTACCTCTCTTTGTTGTCAAATCCCTCCATGGTCACTCAAATAACAGTCTACCTCGCCTGCCGTTGCATTTGCATGCAGAGGAAATTATTGCTACAGTCTTAACGTTGAACATCCATATTATATGATGCCTTACCAAAGCCCCCACGCAGTGAAGTCTCTGGTAGTACGAAATGTTCGAAGTCTTGCTAATTGTCAGAATCAACAAAATTGTGGGCATTCGGGGAATTCTCAACTTCCCTCTGCTATGAGACATGTATCCGTACCGGCTGGCGAGAGAGATTCTACTCAAAGAGTGAGTTCCGTAGCCTCTACAATCCAAGATCAGGACTCCACCCCTTCATCTTCGCTGAACAATTCTGGCATGGCAGATATCACGCAACGCGTGACTTCCACCCTGTCTGCTACACAGCGACGTTCAATAAATACTTCAACCCCCAAGCCGGGTACAAGCAGTTGTAACACGCCCGCACCCAGCGGAACCACACAGACAGACTCCACACATCGCATTGTATCCAGTCCCGCATCCGACATTGCTAGCACTCCCACTCTGCTCAGCGGTCCTGAAAACCAGCCTACCCTCATGTCAAATGCAGAAGCTCGCGCGATCATTACAAATCCACTGCGAACTTGAGCTACAGACAAAAATCAGCGCCTGAGGCAGCGGCACTTGCAACTGCAGGCGGTGTCTACACCTTGATGAGTGGTCTCCGGCAGTCGCAGCATCCATCAATCTGGTCACTCCGACATGATGCATCTTGTAGTTGCAATGGGCAGGCTGCTTGACCTCTACATGTGGAACAGATAGCCGTTAATGAGTGCAAGCGACTTGGAGACAGTAAATTATGCAACGTGACGCGTTGCGAAAGCATCATCTGAAACCTCACACTGCTAGATAATAGAGATGTACTGGAACACCGCAATGCTGCAAAACATCATTTGGTCCATAGCATTTGAGGCATGTACAAAGGAGATCTTGAAAGAGGTATGCTAAAGCAATGGCTTACGTTGGATATTTCATGTTCTAATCAGTACCAGGTTTGCACATAAGTCGATAAGGTTAAATCACAGTCGATTCAATTAGGAAGGCAAAATATAGCACAGAACATGTAATAATGGCAAAGCAAATGCAATGGCAAGCGATGTATCCGAAGCGAAGACTGTATTGCAATATATGACAAAATCACAAAGCGAGACATATATGGAGCAAGAGGGCCATCCGATATATAGCAATAGCAGAGAGATACAATGTGGCTATCTGCCGATGAAAGGCGTAAACATCGCCAGGTGTTGTGTGAATGGCTACAGCATAACTGCAGCCCGTGCAGAGAGTGTAACACATGTGTCGTTCTGAGGGTGCATATACCAGGCGCAAAGTAACGGATGCAAGTATGCAACGCGACCCATCACCTGGGAGACGGTAAGTGTGTAATTCTCCGTCAGAGCCGTCAGTGGTGTACGGAACACCTGGGTATTTCAAACGGAAACTAGGGTTGTTGCTGATGACGCCACCTTCCAGATTATGTGAACGAAAGCCTAAAGGAGGTGTTTCGGTATTCAGAAGTGAATGCAAAAGCTGCGAAACAATGTCGTAACGATGATATGCCTCTAACCACAGCTCCTATGAAGCGAATGATGGAAAACCCACGACGAGAAATCAAAACCCTTGATGACTTGGCCGAGTGGTTTGCAATGCCAAAAGGGGAGCTACAGAATCCAATTGCTTGGTGTTTCAAGAGATTTGCCTACTTTCAAACTAAGTCGATCACGATCAGTATTTCAGTTGTCTCAATGATGCAAAACATACTTGGTACAATGCAGCAGCAATTGCAGTGACATATTTTCAATGGGATGAGCAAGCAGTTCATACGGTTTCTTGCACTGGGTCCACAAGCTGGAGAAAGCATAAGCCACCAAGAAATGATACAGTGCTTCTCTGGATCGGAATGTGTCTAGATAGCCACTTTAAGTCCACTGCTGATTGCATTCCTGCATGGTTGAGCAGTCATTTTGTTGTTGAGGATGCTGAATCGAGTGTTAAAGGGCTTCTTGCCTTTGTTATGATGTTTGCAACAGGGCCGATAGGTGAGACTGCTGGTATGGTGATTGTCAAGAAGAGGCATTCAGCTCCGATACAACCCTTGCATGATGGAAGCTACCATTGTAAGCCTCCTTCCGGTGTCAGAACTACGTATATCATCCATATAAGTAAGATCCATGGAGCTGAACACCTTCTTCCGCTGATGCTGTAACGAGATGGCTCGTGGTGGTACAGGAGCAAGACGATTGACTTGAATGCTTTTAATTTGTTTTACATGTAGATTATTCGACTGGATGCTTGAAGTAATCATCGCAGTGATATAGAGGAATCTGATGAGTGTTTATTCTGGGTGTCTTAATTTTTGTAATGGCAGTTGTGAGAGCCTGTGTATAATCGATGTCTCAAGGGATTAAATAGTTAAGAACATTCTTGAAATGAATGGAACAGTTCAAAAAACTGTTGAAACGATGAACTTTTAGAGGCCCAGCGTGAAGAAACCAAAGCAATAAATTATCTTAAACGACTAACACGTTTTGGAAAAGTCGTGATGATGTAATCATATCACTGAATGCTTCAAAGCATGGTGAAAGATTGCAAATAAGTCACTTTAATTATTTGTGGAGAATGTGGAGAAGGATAGGTGTGTGGGGTCCATTTTCGGAAACCAATTTCACTTTTTGTTGATGTAACGTGATTATACAGGTGGGGGAAGAGGCGTTAGCAGAAGCGAGAAAAAGAAGAGTGGGCTTTATTCTCTAGACTGACAGGGTAAAATAAGCAGACGAGTGGGAAGGGTGTGCAGTGGTATGGAAGGATGAAGCAGGATGGAAAACGAGGAGGGTACACTTAGGCGGACAGAAAGAGGCGTTTGACACGGAAATATATGAGATGTCAGAAGGGATGAAAAATACAGAGGAGAATATGGACATAAAAGAAGTAAGGAGTGTGACGGTTTATACAGACTCTCAACTGACTCCAAAAAGAATACAATCAGACAAACCAGGCCAGGACAGGTACTAGTGTTATGAACGATGAGATGGAAAAGCATGCTGACTGAGAAAAATATCAAATTAGAGTACTGGTGGGCATTCGCTCAGAAGGGTATTGAAGGCCATGAACAAGCTAACCAACAAGCGACAAAAGCGGCAGATAAACATCGGGGACAATATACCAACACAGTGTATCCGCTTCCAAAGTTAGATTATGTATCTTTCGCCCATAATAGCCGAAGGTTAACCGAAGTACAGTGGGCAGAATGAAAAGAATACATTATACAGATGGGAAATAAGTCAAAACACAGTTACCGGTATGATTTGGTGAAGAAGAGAGATAAAAGTGTGGTGATGGAATTCAAGAAGTCTATAGTGGGAAGGTTTTACCAGCTTAAGTTAGGACATATGCTTATGGCACATTACCTCAGATAAATAGGTAAAAGAGGAGATATGAAATGCTGCTGGTGTGGGGATGAATATCAGACGAGAGACTATTTGTTTCAATTGTTTAAAAGATGGATACAAGAACAAAAAAGACTTTGGATTGATGGGCAAGAGAGGGAAGATGGATTTGAGGGTATTGAAAAGGTGTTAAAAAGGCTAAAGATCGGGTTGCTAATGTCTCTTGTTTTGGCCGAAGAAAAATATTTGCAGGAGCTGTTGGATTTATTGTTTAGAACAGATGTCGGCAGAATTAGCGGAGTGGTGGAGGAGGCGGAGAATTCAGCTCACAAGGAGTTGAGTGATGGGGGGGTGTAAAATGTTGTTGGTGTTTTTTGGCGGTTTCTTTTGTTATGGGAGATAAGGACTTGTGACTTTGCTCTCGTGTCTTTATGTTACAGAAGATGCGGGGAGGAAATGTGTGTCAGGTATGCCATGGCCGCTAGTGACCGAATGCAATATGATTACAAACAAACAAAAATGAATGATCTTGCCATCCTCGCTGAGTACCAGAAGATCGAAGGGGACGGCTGTTGTCGCAAGATAAGGTAACAAGCGCGCGAAGTTACAACTAACGATGTCGGACGGCAAAGTTCATGCTACGGAAGACAACACTGCTTCAGGCCTTCGATATGGTTGTGGAGTTCATCTATCAAGATACTTACACCGCACCCGAGTATCTTACGAATCCGTGGAAGGCTCTCATTCACGGCGAGGTGTATGTTCTTGCGGAGCGACTGTTGATGTCGGATCTGCAGAATCTTACCCTGCGGTACATGGCGCAAACTCTGGCAAATGCGTATGGAACGAAAACCAACGAACTATTTGACTTGAAGAAAAAAACGTGGAGGAATGAGACGGCGCCGGTCATGGATACGAGTGGTGTCGTGCAGTTGTTGCACACCGTTTATTCGCATACGTCGAAGCGTAGTTCGCCTGATAAAGTGCCGGATCCATCGAATACCAAAGAAAAAGACAGTGTGGAGGAAAGCAGTGATATTAACGAAGCTCTTGAGGGGCTACTGAAGAAGAAGAACAGTAGAGGCTCTCTCACTAGATTAACAGCACATATACTTTCGAAGGATCTTATGCGATATCTTTTAGCAAGATACTGTGCTTCTAATTTGACTGCGCTCAGAGATATACTGGAGTTTATGCAGTTATTCTGAACTCATGGCGAATTTGCAGAAGACTTGATAATGGAAGTTTCTCAGCGCGGTGAGCGTGTGACGAAAGATGAAGTTGATCGACTGTAAGTTGCTTTCCCACAGTGGTTCACCAGTCGAAGGATGTCGAGATCCTAACTTATTAAGGAGCCGGTAAGTGTAAGGGTAGTAGGGGTGACGACGGAAGTGGCTCGATAGTGGACATGGAGAAAGTCCTGCACGAGTTTTACTACTGGCGCTACGAATGCAGGCTCCAAGTAGATTTACGAATAAGAGGAAGTAGGGTATGGAGTCCGAAACGCTGTGTATAAGGTACTAGAAATTAATGGAATTGTCTATCTCTTCTTAAACTTACGCATTCCACCCACGGAACCCATTTTCCTCCCCTCAGCATCTCCATGGTCATTTGCAAAATCAATAGAAGAAACTAAATACGACCTATTCATATATCTTTAGTATCGTCGAAATCATTAGAACCCTAGACAGAAGAAACTAAAGACTATCCACAATCAAGAATTACAGCGGATTGGTGGAGTGGCTGTCGGAGTGATGAAGAATCTCTCCGACGTCGCGACTAGACATCACTCATCAGCGTACTTGCTCTCCAAGAAGTGAACGAAAACTCCTCAAGGACCCATTTGCAATTACCATAAATCATAACTTGGTCACGGCCTGATATACCACTGATAACACGTAATTCATCAAGTGTTCTAGTTTAGAATATAGCTTCTATATTACATTTTCCCAGGTGCATTAGTAGAACACAACATGGCCCTTCCAAATCTTCTCCCGCGTATCGATTCCCTCCACATGGTCTTGTACTTTGTCCCACGGTATAGCTCGGCCAAAGACGCGCTCCTCATCCATCGGTCATATCCGTGATAAAAATACCTTAACATTCGGCAGCGTTACCAGCTCGTTCATCTGTACGAGCTCTTCCCACAGTTTCTTTGGCTTCGGTGGTATGATAAGAGGCGTCAATATGTCTGCCACAGTCTTTGCCTGGCTTGTTACTGTACTGTATCGGGGACTGCTTGCCCGGTGAGCTGGAGGATGTGATTTACGATCTAGACTAGGGGTTAGAGACCGAAAAGATGGAAAGGGGAGAGAACATACAGAAAACTTGAGCTCTGGGTTGGTGAGTGGGATCTGCACTCAGCCTGAATTGGTGAGGCTTTCGTTCAGCCAGGCCGGTCGTGAAAGCTCCTAGACGTCTTTTGATACGCCCTCCTCTCTGGACATATTCGTCACCCCTTTCACAACCTCCTCGGCAACATTCACCATCTCCTCTTCAATAACTTCCGTCTGAACGTTCGACTTCTCCGTACTAGCAACCTGACCCGCCACTCCGCTGGCCTCTAGCGACTCCAAAATCTCGATCCTCGGTCTCAGCAACTGAATATTGACACTCTCCGTCAAGTCCGCAGAAACGGGTGTCAAACTCAAGCTCCTCCGCCGCCTTGCGTCCATTCAGGTGAAATGTAAATGTCTCCACGACAGCGCAGTGGAGCGCACGATGTACCGCTTCTGTCTCGCGTACTATCATCTCGGACACAAAACTGTCACTTATCAGCATGACCCAATAGGATATAGCGAAAGGGAGGGGAGAGAAGAGGGGTACCTTTTGGACCTCCCAAGTTCCTGACGCCACCTCTAGACTAATAATCGGCAGACTACGCAATTGAAAGCTTCAACGTAGTTAGTGCAGTCCACCTCATCCTCTGCCACTTCCTCTACCGGTGCTGCACGGCGCGAGTACGGATCTACCGGGCCCGGCGGTTGCCAGTAACCCACAGTCGCCGGCGGAGTCATCCGGCGAAGACACGGGTAGACGTAAAGACCGAAGGATTCTGAGGGACGTGTAAATGTAAAGTTGGAGCGGAAGAGCGGAGGCTCCGTAGGCGGGGAGGGTGCGTCACATTTTCTTTGCGGTGGTGGAGGGTTGCAGAAGAGAAAATTGGCGGTTGCGGCTCATGGAAGGGCGAGTTACCCGGTGGTATGAGCTGACGACTCACGGGCTGTAGCTTCAAAGGATCGACACATCACAAGACACCTGATATACACAACCCGAGAGAAGCGGAGGGGATGGCAAACGTCCAGGCAGACTTGGCTCGGATCCTGGCCACGTTGAATCCCGCTGTCGCACAACACCAGCAACCCCAGCAGCATCCTCCAAATCCCCAATTCTACGCCACATCTCCTTTCGCGCCGCAAAGCTTCACCCTACCACCTGCTGTCGATCCCCGCCTCACCTCTCCCGCCTTACCTGCGCGCCCAGATCCTCGTACAATCACCACTCTCGCCGCGGCAAACCGGTACATCACGCGCCACCTCTCCACCTGCACCTTGACCCTCTCCGGCATCCGCTCGCTCAAGTCTTGGCAACATGCGAAAGAACGCTCCTGGTACTTCGGCCGACAAGAGCTCCTAAAACGCCATCGAGAGCGCCCAGAGAACGAGGCAAAGCTTGCAGCGTTTCTACAGAGCATGGGACAGGTTGCAAAACCGACACCAAGGAATGAGGAGCAAGAGCTCCGGGAGTACGACGCAATGGTTCTCGAGAAGTCGCAGGGAATGGTTAGAGAAATGGAGAGAGAGATGAATAGGCTCGGAATTCCCCTGTTTTGCGAGGGTGTCGACTATCAGGTGGATGAGCCGATGCTCGGGATGTGGAGACAGAGGGTTGTGGAGCTATTGGAGGATCTCTGTGAAGAGGAGGCAACGTAGGGATGGCGTACGGGACGGGATGGTATGTATAACCCCCTCGTGCTTATAATCGCGCCAGTGCGAAACTGATGAATACAGGCGTTTAAAGGTTGGTTTTCTTGCATCGAGTATTGTTTGGTTACACAAGGGCGTACCTACAGAACACAGACCGTTTTTCGGACTATTGTATAATAATACTGAGGATATGGGGATTTTAAGGCTCCGACTATGTATCACCGTCGACTCGTATTTACAAATGACTTCGTTCATGACACAAAACATAATCTCATTCACATCTAACTTCCACCCTTCAAAAATTCGTCCCTAAATGATATGTCCTAATATCTCCCGCCTATTGCCTTCCTCGTCTGGGCCGGCAATGTTAACCACTGTGCTGGCGTGTACAATACTTTGCCACAATACTGACCAACGATTCTGCTGTCGCATATCCCTAGAACTGCTCTGTCGTACGGCGGATAGAATCCGGGGCGTGTAATACACATCATGCACAGGGAAGATATGTGGTATGTAGGGTGGAGATGAGAGGACGGAAGTGATATATGATTTGGTCTACACAGGTAGTTGTAGTCCAGATTATGTGATCGAGTTGAAGCGTCAACATCCTCCACCGCTATCAACATGCACACGGGTATTTCCCTCATTATTATCAATCATTGCCACATATCTCATCATTCCTACGGTTCATACTGTCGTAGATAAATCGTGCCGCCCTCTTTGTGGCACATCATGAAGGCGGTTGTCGGGGGTTTAGTATTTACACCACCATAACCATCACACCACGACTGATAACACCACAAATGATTGGAGACCAGACTCAAGTGCCCACGCCCAATTCTCAGGAAAATTTGTCTTGTGAATGATTTTGGCCTGGCGCTGCTGTTGCATATATGTATCGCCTCCCTATGTACGGCTTCTGGCTTCAGCTAGGCTGATGGAGATCATGATCTCAGGATGATAATGGTCTTTCGGGACTCAGCTGGAGATGCCAGTTGAGTGCGCATGCATGCGTATAAGGCATACTCTGAGTGCCGTATATAAGAGCACCCAAAATCCCTCGTCGTTAAAATCAACAACCTTCTCTAGCATTCACTATTTCAACAGCTGCTGCACCACACAATGAGAGTGATTGCGTGTGATTTCACGAAATCTAGAGTGCTAAACTATGCGAGTTGGACCCTGCCAGAACATGACTTCACAGTTGCGCAACATAGCTCTGGCGGGATAGTAGATGGTCCGGCGTACTTGAGGCTTAAGGCGTATTAGTAGCTACGGCAATGCTTTTGACCCACTGAACAAAAATTACAGGGATTGTAGTACGCCATCCTTAGAAGAGTATTATATGGCTGCTAGTGTCATTAGGTTTCTGTGCTAATAAATAAGCAAATTTGATAAATTCAATTGGGTTTTTGTCAAGTAACTTGGTGACTCTTGCATAGAGCATCTTACTCAGTGCTAATGCCCAGACATTGTAAACTGTAACTGCAATGTGGAAATATATCAATTGCGGAACTCAGGAGGTACAAGAGCCACCAGAATTTAGTTTTGTGGGTACCCTAAGGGATGTCAGAAGAAATCTGGAAACAATGTGGTAACACTGAGATATTAAGTTCACAGAGGTTAGTAGGGTGGCGCTTGTAGTTCCATGCATGGTAGGTCATGTAATTGACCAATGTGATGTTAAACTGAACTGGAGTCAGTTCTCAAGTCTACCTTTCAGACATGTGATAGAGGCTGAAATTATAGACATACAAATACTATATAGCTAACATTGATTGTAGTACACTACAGTATTTGATAATGTGAGTAGCTGAATATCCATCAGGTAATTCTAAGTTATGAAGTAACTATCTTCTTCCAGTTTTCATTTCAATATATGATCTGAATAGAGTTTCCAAATATATATGATATTTCAAAGAGTAGTAAGAACTAGGAAAATGTCTTGGAGAGATATTGTATTCTCTACTTGAGAAGTACCTCTAAACCAATAAAATAAAAGGCATTCTTGGCCACTGAGTAATTTGTTGGATATGAATATTCAACTGCATGCATTTTCAGTCCAACATGATAGAGTATGATGGGGGGTTTGTTTAACAACTACTTAAAGATGACCACCACATTAGAAAGAAAACTAGTGGGGGTCGTCCTAGTACTGAAGCAAAAACTACACCTTATACTAGCAAATAAATTATTCGTCCAGTGGGATTATAAGGGGCTAGAATACTACCCGAATGATCAAGTATTAATACCCAAGTTATTCTGAAGGAGAGAGAAAATACTCAAACATGTCAACCCAGTGACAATATAAATGTGAGGTACATGTAAGCAGACAGATGGATTGACAAGAATAAATGGAAAGCAATGCTATGGGAGGAACCAAGGTTAGTAGCTGGGTTATCAGTATTTATCCCCAAGATATATGGATTACATTTGGTACCGAGCTAAGTCTTTATCGCGATGTCAATATAAGGTTGGGTGTTACTTGGTACTGGATTCATTACTTGACTGCCTGGAAACCATAACCATCCATACTTGAAAATGCCATTACATCATCATCCTCTATTAGGGTAGAACTTCTGGGCTGCTATATAGAAGTAGAATAAATAAAATATCCAGCATACAAGCTTGTACAATCCCATAAGTTACACAATGGATTAATACCATTCATGGTGGCACTCCAGCTCATGCTGAAACTCCACCTCCAATAGATTGAATTTCATAAGTTGGTTAAACATCTCCCGACACCATTTGTACTGAACCAGGTTCCAACACAAGTAGAATAGAAAGAAGAAAATGTCCGATTGACCAAACCCTCCATATGTGCATTGCTCTCGATTCTTCCACTTCCGATATCCAATCACCTTCATCCCCATAGCTGGATTGGAGTATATCAGTGGAACATGTCAATGAGTTCGAAAGCATTGTGAAGGGTTTCAAACGACTCCCAGCTCGTATGAATGCTCTTGCACCAGGCCCGTTAAGCAAGATAGTGTAACTTCTGGTAATATTTCTTGAAGTTAAGAATCCATTCGACCTCCCCTTACTTGGAATCATGGACTATTACTGGGTCTGGTTCCAATGATGGTTGTCTTTGACCTGTGGTGTGTAGAAATTTAGCTGGGACACATGGAAGATATTGTGATTCTGCAGTGTTTTTGGCAAGTCAACTTTGTAAGTATTCTTGTTGATGATTTTACTTGCTGTATATGGTCCAATGCGCTGGTAGTCAAGTATCTTTTTTGGTCTAGTTGTTCAGAAGTGTCCAGTTGAGAGTCACACCGCCTTCCTGAGCTTGTAGGTCACAGCCTTTCCACCAGCTTATTTTGATCATGGTACCAAGGCGTCCAAACAGTTATCCCGGAGAAGCCATATAGTTTCTTGCATTGCCAATACCATTGCATCTGACAGTTGTTCTAACCTCATGTTTGATGTGACATTGGGTGGCTTATACTGCATTGGCGGGTGGTCATGGTAGTTGGCCCAGAATGGCATTATCTGCTTTGAGTGATGATCACAATTGTTGTAAGCAAACTCTACCCAAGGTAACAGTTCTATCCAGTTATCTTGCTTCTAGTTAGAGAAGGCCTGTAACATGGTCTTGCTTGCTGTTTCGTCTGGCCAACAGTCAGTTGGTGGAAAGTGGTTGACAGTGTGGGATTGATACCAGGGTGAGAGCAAACTCGATTCCAGAATTGGATAGTAAACTCCTGTCTGCAATTGGTAACAATATTATCAGGTATGCTGAGTTTGCATATCACATGTTTGAAAAACATGCAGGCCTGCTCTGGAGATTCAATATGATTTCTGCAGGTGTAATGGTACGGCTGCATGCAACGTGTCCAGAGCCATGTAATACTTGCTTTATATATAGTCGGCTGGGCATGAGCCTTTGATCTCTAGCGATAAACTTACTTTTAGTGCCTTTATACAACTCTACAATACTGACATCCATGATTGCAACTGTATCTACTGATATACCATCCTACAAGGCCATCCATGGGCATAAGCCTTTATACTATTATCGTTCTCCAATTTGAGATACGTTTTCTAGGCAGGATTTCACGAATTACCCCTGTCCGACGCCTCATGATATGTAGTCTATGTGCCAGTTGTCATGCAGATTTGGGAGCACTGATTGCATCCCGAAAGTTTCTTGGTGTGTCTCTCTTGAATTAAGGTTGACAGTAACAGGTATGATTTCGTGTAAATTGCAAAGGCCAATCAGCCTGAAACACGTCGCGACACCTAGTGAAGAGTAATCATATCAACTAGAGATATATTAAATGCTAATATGAAACAAGCATGAATTGCCCACCCAATCAAGACTAATGGTAGTAGAGTCAATTCCAAGTTGATTCCAGAGACCAGCCGGCAAGAAGATGAATCAGTGACTTAGTCAGTCAAAGTCAATTGGAATGAATTTATCATATGGGAATCCAAAGGCTATTCATTGCGACTTCAAAGCGATTCGATAAGCTGATCCAATTGAGGCAATAGACGATTACAGGGATGATTTCAGAGTCCATTTGTCCAGTAGAGTTGTGTCACCAGTAATGATGTATCTTCTCTTGAGAGGTTTTCAAACCTTATTTGACACTCACAATGGAAGCTTCGAAGAGCATATACAAGTGCATATCTCAAGGCAGCGCACCTAGAGAGGATGTAGGCATATTAATAAAATACACATGATTATCATCGATTTGTATTCCAAATGGCAGTTGCAATTGCTATGACCTTCTACACGACTTGATGGAGTCCGCTACGTTACTGATGATGTTGGAAATTTACTGTACCGGCTACAGAAGTCAAGTAGAGTGATACACCTTTGAATAGTGATTTCTTTCGTCTATGGATACGCAGAGTTCAACATAGTGGAGCAGTGATCACTGATTATATGGTAGCTCCGAATGGGAAATATAATCACCCCGCGTGTTCTCAAGTGACTACCAGGTATAATTCACAACTACTAATGTCAGTTGTCATCATGGGTACCTGATTGGACGACCGAATCAGATTGTTCTGGGGAGAGAGTGTGATGTATACCAACAATATTCGGTTTTGTCAAGCACAGTCAACAAAAGCTGATTAAACGCCCAGGAGCGAATACGGATATGTGCCCATACGATGACATATGATGAGTGTTCTTATGAATGTAGTAGAGATGATTTTATTTTGAAGCAAGAAATCTGCAGTTCCATGGGGCAACCGCAGGATGGACCGTCTGGGCAGTCTCAGAAGAGCAGCACATTTGGTATGTATTTAACACGCAAAAAGGTTGAATTGATGCTATATCCCCTCCAGGGAGTGGACAGTATTTGATTGTCAGACAGTCCCAATTGGATGTGATAAGTACGTGATTTGCTGAGTGATCTTGTTCGTATAGATGGTGGTGGTGGCTGCGGTAGATTCCATGGGATTTGGAGAATTAGCCTCGACTTGCAAAGCATATGACTGTTGGCTCTATAACCCCAGGGTAAGTAGAAGAGGTGGCAGGGGACCGGGCATGCCATCGGGTATACCACGGGAATGTACCTGGATGATGGCTGGGGTGGAGGCATGTTTCGAAGGTGGCAGTACTTTATATATTGAAATACTTGGAGATACTGCTATTGACAATCAACTGGCCAGTAAGGATGTCTTTTGAACATTCCTCCTAAGAGTGGGATTTGGTATACGGCTGCTGGAAGTGACTGTGGAAAGGATTTCTAGTGGTGAAATAGGGACCAGGTACTGGATGGGCGAGTATGGAGCAGTGGCGGTAGTTGCAGCAGAAGCGAGTCCACATGGTAACCTTCAATGTTTGCTACTGGCACTCCAACACACGAAGGGAGTACTGGACGTCGGCACTTGAATCATCCACAGGTGAACTGTTTTGAATCCAGGCTCCTGGATAATCCTCTGACACTCCCTATATAATATCAATTGAGAAATAACGCTTCTAGATAGAGCCGGCACCACGACAAAGATAGTGCATACAGATGATGTAGGATATATCCTGGTACTATATGGAGATGTCATGGAGGTTGTCAGCACTGAGGTGTAGACTGTCCCGCCGCATGGGTTAGTTGACCATGTAATCGACTTGGAGTTGAGCTACAATTTGCCATATGGGCATAATACAATTGAATGGAGTTGTGTTGAATGGAGTTGAGTGTGGAGCAGATGGGTGGTATTCCAGCAATTGCGTGCATTAGAATCATGTGATCACGAAGCCAGATCATGGATCTGGACATAAAGATCCGATGCCATATGAATGGATCAATGAGTTGTTATTTTCTTTTGATGTAAGATATGTCACCAGATGGATTATAAGACTGCGATGAAGAGTCAATGGAAGATGAACATTATGGAGATCAGAAACGATAACATTTAGACAGCTTACAGAGATACAGATGAAGTCACAGAATGCAGCCTATGAGCGCAATTATTCTCATACTGGAAAAGAATGGCTGTAGTCAATTGGATCGTGACCAGAGATAGAATGTGACTGGACATGGACGACTGCAGATGGTGAGCGAGGATGCATTGGAGGAGATTGATTCCGTCTCATGATTGATCATGGGGGGATCTGCACGATGACTTGAGATTGATGCCCGGTGATGGATGACAGGAGATGTGTTTCAAGAGATATATCATGGGAGCCGGATGTCCATCAGTTTCCTTTCCTGTATAATCAAATTGCGGTGATCCAAAGGTATACTATTGTCAGAATCACAACTTTCATTTCAAAGTACGAAGTTCCAATACAATGAAAATAGGCATGTATACGATGTACCTGCAGCATGGCTCCGCTGAGTACGATGCCAAGTACTACTGAAAGCACCTGTCAGAGCACTTTTCAAAGATACCGTACTATGTAGCTACATGTCCAGCATTCAATGCCAAATATGATTCTGCATTAGATCCTGACTTACAGCTCCAATGCCTATACTGTAGAAGTCTTACCAGAATGTTCATTGATGGAGAAACAATATTTAAGGTAGGGGATGACTTGTGTTAGCAATGGGTCCGGGTAACCCATCAGCAGTCCGGGTATGGACCAGATAAACAGTTCAAATCGGTTTCAGAACCGTCCAAAAACCCAACCCGCCGCTTCATGGCAGGCCAAACCCATAGCTTAACCCGTCAACACACGGGTTTTCCCAGCTTTGGCTAGATCTGTTGGGTCCCATCTCCGGTTCTCATTGTTAGGCTTTTCCTTTTCTGGTCACAGTCCGATATGGGACTATGAAGTGCAAAATATTAACTTTGACGTGTCATTATCTGTGTTAGTTGTATTGGCTGCCTTTTCAATCAAAATGAACTGAGATACGCTCCCTGGTACCGCTTGAACTTGAGTGTCAATTGAGTGTGAACGATTTTTCATCTCGCATTATGTGTATGATTAGAGCTACGAGACACCCAGATTGACAGTTCCAGGTATTATCAAGCGTGAAATGGATCATTTTGCACCTGCTTCTGTACAGTCAACATTTGGAGTGCTGATGGAGATACTTGGTATCATCAGCGCAATTTAATCGCAAAGGCAGCAAGGCTCATCACAAATACAATGTTGTTATGTAAGGTTAGCTTCCAGGAAACCACAGTTGTACCTATGCATATAGTCTCTCCTACATGACACTGTGTCCAATTCATCACCAATTAAGCAATCAAAGCCTGTTAAACCCATAAGCTCCAACCCCTGCATATCGCCTGCATAGATAATTACCATACAGCAATTGGATTCAGATGCACAAATTGCGATTATTAACAACATATGTCCATGAAAAGTAATTGATGTACGTATTGCGTTATGTGTTAGCATTTTTTCGATTTCGGTGATCAATGTGTGAGACCTGACAATTCGTCTGCAAATTTGTCAGGGTCATACGGGCCATATGATGATCCGAGAGTCCAAATCGGATTGATTGACGATTGATCTGCATCATATTGTCCTGGTTTTACAGGATAAGTGAAAATGCGCAATATAAATTAGAGACAAAATGTACCAACAGAATTTAACTCGGTCAGGTCATAGAAGTCATGAAAGGAGCGGTCAATGTGTAATGCGAATCTGTATGAATGATCATCATTATAGTGAATTCGTCCATTCATCCACGGGGATCACTCTGCTTAGACCTGATGGACATCGTCAGGAATATGAAATTTGCATGTGGTAGGTCATGGAAACGAAGGAGAAGGAACTGGACAAGTCATAGTGAGGAAGTTGGGCTATATTCATGAAAATGTAGTGTATAAATCTATATTCAGTAAATTGCCGGCTGAACGCGCTGGAGTGTGAAACTGCTACCTCAGCTATCGTTCAGAGAACATGTTTAGCAGTGGATTAGAAATTGAGAGGCCACAATGATTTTGGATGCAACTGAGTATCCATACAAATGATACGTTGGCTGGCAATAATAACTATATGATCATGTGTATAACATCAGCAACACCTCTAGTTTCTGTCAGAAACACCCGGGTGTTCCAGACGGCTCAGATGGCTCTGACTGAACCTTGTACCCTCTGACAGATAATCAACTACATCACCGAAAATGCTCCAACGGCGACTGCTTCCGCAGATCCTAAGGCCACAGATCCCGCAGATCCTAAGGCCACAGATCTCAAAGATCTGGCACAGGCAGTTGATGATGCTGCTGCTGTCGAGAAAGAAGCCCTCGTTGAAAAAGATGCTGCCCTCATCGCAGGAGACCAAGCCACCACTGATGAAGCTGCCCGAAAGGCCTTGGAGTTCAAGGCCGCAAAGGATGGGATACTGTCACAGTGCTGGGAGGTATGAAGATACTTGGGATTACAGGATATGAATTTGGAAGGGTGTTGAAGGAAGTGGGTTACAGAAAGGCGGAGATGTTGGGAGACATGGAGGAATGGGGGAGATGGTGGCAGTATAATGTTGTATGATAAGGAAGTGGCTGTCCTTAAGTTAAGATTATCGATATGTATAACTAGCCCTTGTCGTAATCCAATAATTGATGGGAGCCACGAGACGTGCTGAGCTACAAAGATATACAGGTTGAGATGATATTGATTTAACTTGAGCAACCGCCCAGCCACGGCAGAACTACAAAGGCAACAAGCACAAGGCAACTTCTGGGCCACGGAAGGGGTATGATTTGCAAGTCCTAAAAACTGGGAGACAGATTTCAATCGAAATTGTGCTTTTGAGGCGACGCCCGAGAGAAGTGAAATGTACTATTGGAGAGAGAACGTAGAAGCACAGTTGCGACAGGTGTGATGTTGGACAGGATTTAAAAGCACAGTTGCGCGGTAATGTTTCGGCACAGGTAACCGGCTGATTTAAGTATGACACATGCTAGCGCCATCGAAAAAAAAGTGTACCAAGTCATTATTTGAGCAGCTAGAGGCACAATCGGCTGCAGCGTTGAGGCCAATTGGTTAAAGTGCATATCGTAATTCTAAAAACGATATTTCAATGCAGAAAGAAAGAGGAAAAACCTTTTGGCTCGTGCAGTTGTCCTCACGTACACGATCCAGGGCCTCCAGAACGCCGAGTTTGTTCCATACAATTGAGCACCCACGGTGCATCAAGGCTCCGGGCCTCGAGAAGATCAGTCAATCACCAAGTCTAACAACCATCCCAAGTGACATCTGCACATACTCAAAATAGAGTTAATACAGTATGATTAAAACAAAAAAAGCAACAACAAAAGAGGCAGAGCACCGAGTGACTCACCATGTATCAGTCAAGTCGACAACCAACTCCAGATCTCTCTGGATCCTGCCAGCAGCCTCCAGAGCCTTCGGGCGAAATCCCGAGTCAACCCGTTAGCCCAGTTACCAATGTGTTTTAACTGCGTCAAGCCTGTGGGCGTGGGCCGGACCTGCCGTGTGGCAGCGCGGCCAGTTTATGTACCACAACTGGCCTGCCTGGCCAGCCTGGTACTGGATGTAAAAAGCTCCATCCGGCTTGAAATCCGCGGGAGTATGGAGTATCCTGGGAGGGAAATGGCCGGATATGCATGAAAGGAACGAGGAGAATGAGGAGATACGTATTCGGCAAGTGGCGAGATTTACCTGGACTTCTGGCCGCAATTAAATCCATGATTTTTCATGGGTATTTAAGGGAGAGGCAGTATGCTGGCCGTCACCCAGGTGACAGGTTGAAGTTTATTGGACTGTTGTAGTGCTCTTCAGGTGAACCTGGGAGCACCTGAAGCACCTCGAATCATAGTAGAGGAGTCTGGGAACACAACTCCTTTTTTGGGAATGCTGCTAGTACGCCTGGAAATCATAGCTACTACTAATCATTCAAAGATTTTTAAAACTCATGTATTCAGTTTGTATTCTCATCTATGTATCTATGTATCTATATAGCTACCTGTCTACACACAGTATATCTGGACTGGCTGCAGGCGGTGCTTGAGAGCAATTCGAGGTGCGTCTGAAAATGACGATGGAGTGAACTCAGAGATACACTTGGAGGCCGTAATCAATCCAGTTTGGAAATGCACTGTAAGGCCGCGATCGAGTGAGTTTGGAGATGCACATTGAGGCCGTGATGGAGGTAGTTTGGAGATTCACTTGGTGGCTGAGATTGAGTGAACTGAGAGATGCACTTGGAGGCCACGATTGAGGTAGTTTGGAAATGCACTTTGAGGCCGAGATCGAGTGAACTGACAGAGGCACTTGGAGGGCGTGATCGATCGAGTTTGGAGATGCACTGGGAGGCCGAGATCGAGCAAGTCTGGAGATGCACTTGAAGACCGAGATTGAGTGAACTGAGAGATGCACTGAGAGGCCGTGATCGACCGAGTTTGGAGATGCACTGGGAGGCCGTCATCGAGTGAGTTTGGAGATGCAATTAGAGACTGAGATTGAGTGAACTGAGAGATGCACTTGGAGGCCGCGATCGAGCGAGTTTGGAGATGCGCTGGGAAGGCTTGATCGAGCGAGTTTGGAGATGCAATTTGGGGCCGTGATCGAGCGAGTTTGGAGATGCACTTGTAGCAGGCTATGATCTAGCGAGTTTGGATGAGTACTTGGAGGTGGTGGATCTGGAGGCGGTGGATCTGGAGGCAGTTGATGGGAGGCGTGCCAGGTGCTGAGACTCTATTCATCAGTTAGTTAACTCGAAACCGTGGGAATGTGATGAGGTGACTTTACCTTTGAAGCCCTTATGGAGAACTGGCTGGTGGCGGTCGATCGGTAGGGAGGCACACCAGAAGCTGAAGCTACATTCAGGGGTCAACTCGAAATTGTTAGAATGAAGGCATGACAGACAATCTTAGGTGAATGCTGTACTCGGTGTATGCTGCACTCGGTGTATGATGCACTGCGTGTTAACTCATTATGATGGCATGGAGAGATAGAGAGGGATGACTTAACTTTGTGTTCTTGCGATGATGGTCGAGTTATGGACGAGAAAGAGAGAGATGGGGGATGAAGTTGAGAACGATATGGAGGATACGACCGGCTATGGCAAATCAGGAGTACGACTTGCCTAATTGGGTTAGAAGATCTCGAATCGGTGTTATTACCCGCCGGATCGGGACTTGTACCTGTCGTATCGGGGATGATCAATTGACTGGCACACAAAATTATCCAAGTCCCAGTTTCTCATGATGATTTCCCTCATCTCCACTGATCTCTCTCTTTCTTGTGCTCAACTCTACCATCACCAAAGTACATGAAGTTAAGTCATCCCTCTCTATCTGTCCATACCATAATCATGAGTTAACACCGAGTACCGCATCATCCCAATATTGACAGTCTCCCCCTCCCAGCCAGTCACTCATCTCTCGGCAGATATTGTACTGAACTCTGTACATTCCCCCAATTACAAGTTCACCAATGAATAGAGTCTCAGCTGCCGTCGTGCCTCCCTCCAAATTGACCACCTCCAAGTACTCCTCCAATCTCGCTCGATCATAGCGTGCAACAAGTGCATCACCAAACTCGCTCGATCACGGCCTCGTAGTGAATCCCTGAGTTGACTCAATCTCGGTGTCCCATTGCATCTCCAAACTCTCTCGATCACAGCCTCAAAGTGCATCTCCAAACTCGCTCGATCACAGCCTCCCAGTGCGTCTCCAAACTTGCTCGATCGCCGCCTCCAAAAGCATCTCTTAGTTCACTCAATCTCGGTCTCCAATTGCATCTCCAAACTCGCTCGATCACGGCCTCTTCTTGCATTTCCAAATTCGATCGATCACGGCCTCCAAGTGCATCTCTCAGTCCACTAGATCTCGGCCTCCAAGTGCATCTCCAAACTCACTCGATCATGGGCTCCCAATGCATCTCTGAGTTCACTGAATCTCGATCTCCAATTGCATCTCCAAAGTCGCTCGATCATGGTCTCGGAGTGCATCGCTCAGTTAACTCCATCCTGGCCTCCAAGTGCATCTCCAAACTAGCTCAATCGTGGTTTCCAAGTATATCGTTCAGAAGCGGCAGTGGGTGTACGGAGATACAGGGGTAAAGGTGGTGGAATGAGCGACGCGGAGTATATATTCGGGAGACCCTGGGGTAGATAGACAGCATCTCATTTTCATCTCATCTTGTCATATAACGAAAACACCCACTCTATCAGTCCTAACTTTTGGCCTCACTCGTTCTTTCCGAGATTTCGTGGATCCACGCACCTGCGCGGATCCTCACGGCGAGGTATTATCATATCTTCTCACCGTTCTACGCTCGTCGAGCTTAAAGTAGACGGAACGCGAGGAGAGATTTTTGCAGCATCACATTGCATTGCAATCCTGATGCAAGCTTGTACCCAATGAACGCATTCAGATGTATGATCACAGTTGGCTCCACCGCTGGATTGTTTGTTTAAATTAGGAGACTGACAGAGCGTGAAGAAACGGTGAAACAGCTTTCAGAGGGCAATTTGGAACGCAACGCATGGCATTGAAGCCTGGCGTGGAGTAATCCGCCACCGGGGTGTCCCTGACGGCTCTAACTGAGCACTTCCACTCTGATGGAGCCATTCTGCCCGGACAGAAATGTTTTTTGCTGATGAAAATTAATGACCTTACAACAGTAGTTCGAAACTGTTTAAGGTAAGCATGAACAGAGCGTCAACGATTTTAGGTCTTTTAAGTAGGGTAATTGGAAACTGATTTGCTTGGTGTCATATATCAACAACATATTGGCAGCCTTTATAGGCAAAAGACAATGCGATATGGTCACTCCGCCATTCTGGGAATCAGTGTCAACTGAGCGGTTACAATTCCAGGTCTTTTATGTAGGGTTATTGGAAACTGATATGCTCACTGTTATGCATAACCAATGTATTAACAGCCTGTATAAGGAAAAAAGAAACCAACTAAGTCACTGCTACATTCTGAAAATGAGTGTCAACGGAGCATGAACAATTTTTGTGATTGTATTGTGTATAATTGAAGGGCTGTGCTATGACATTTGCTCATAATTGAACTATTGGCCGCCTGCATACACATTATGGTTAGTGTCCATGTTGCTACCACCTCAAAATGTGTGTCAACAGAGCATCAACAGAGTGTATATGATTTTCAGTGTTGAATCTTGTATAATCCACGGGTTATGCTACTACATTTACCTATAATCCAAGTATTGCCAACCTTTATGGTCAATATGGGTAGAGTCCATGTCACTACACCTAAAATAACCGTCAACAGAGCATCAACAGAGCATCAACAGAGCGTCAACAGAGCGTCAACAATTTTCTGTGTTGCATCATGTATAATTCATGCGCTATACCATTGCATTTAACTATAATCAAAGAATTGTTTGCCGTTATGAGCGATATGTTAAGTGTCTCTGTCACTACACCTACCAATGAGCATCAACAGAGTCTCAACGGAGCCTCAACATAGCGTCAATGATTTTCAGTGTTGAATCTTTTATAATCCGAGGGCTATGCAACCACTTTTACCTATAATCAACGGATTGCTGACCTTGATAGGCAATATGTTAAATTTCAATGTCGCGATACCTACAAATGAGCGTCAACAGAGCATCAACAGAGCGTCAACAGAGTGTGAACAGAGCTAAACAGAGCGTCAACAGACCGTCAACAGAGCGTCAATGATTTTCCTTGTTGCATCTTTTATAATCTAACAGCTATGCTACTGTATATACCTATAATTGATGAGTTGCTGATGCGTACTTACAATATGGGTCGAGTCGATGTTGCTACACCTCAAATGAGCGGCAACGGAGTGTCAACAATTTAGGGTATTGCATCATGTATAATTGAAGGGCTATGCCGCCGCGATTACCAATAATTGAAGTAATGACTGTCTTTATAGGCAATATATTGAGTATCGATGTCGCTATACCTGAAAATGAGCATCAACAGAGGGTCAACAGAGTGTGACCAGAGCTGCAACAGTGGGTCAACAATTGTTGGTATTGTATCTCGTATCATCAATCGGCTATGGTATGGTATTTACCCACACTCGGAGTATTGGCCACCTTGATAGGTAATATGGATAGTGTCGATGTCAACGCCACCGAAAACTGAGAGTCAGTGGATTGTCAATGATTTTTGGCTGGGTAAGTGAGGTAATTAGAATGGGATAGACTAGCTGATATGAGTTACCAACATATTGGTCGCCTTTACCTGTAAACGAGCACGCAACACTGTGACAGTTCCATTCTGAAATGGAGCGTCAACGGACCGTCAACAATTTGTGATCCTGTAAGTACAGTATTTGAACAGTAATCTGGTCGCCGTTTGCTTAACCGCCATATTGCCAGCTATTATAGGCAAAAGAGGAAGCAATATGGTCCCCGTCCCATTTGGAGAACGAGCGTCACCAGAGTGTCAAAGATTTTTTGCTTTCCATCCTGGGGTATTTTTTATCCGATTAGCTGCAGACATCCATTTGTAAGACATTGGCAGCATTTATTGGTAAAAACAACAGCGACATGTTCCCTGCCGCATCCTGAAAATGATTTTCAATGGAGTGTCAAGAGTTTTAGATTGTGCATATTTGGTATTCAAGGCATCGCGCGGATCTTCCCGATCATGATGGAATTATTGACTGGCGTGAGAGGCAAAAATACAATATATCAAAGGTTAAATCACGGATTCCAAATTTATCAATATTGCAAGCTCCAAAGCATGCAAAAATGTATTTTTGGTTGGTGAAAACGCGATTTCGATCAGATACTATTATCAAACTGCAAAAACACGAACCGTATATGAATGTATAGATGGACCCGCGAACAACCCGGCAGATTTACATGGGTTCTGAGTTTAGCAATGCACTGTACCCGAGTTCGCAATTTGGGTATATTGGCAATCAGGACTTTGAATTTGTCAACAGTTCGGTTTGGACCCGGACCTGGAACCGAAGTGACAGTCTGGAATCATTGCTAATACTACCTCTTTCCAATATCAGGTCAGGGGCCCTTCTAAGTAATCATTTCCACTGTGAGGTTGGTGTCAGTCATCTGAAAGCTACATGGTTGCCTAATTCTCCGTGTTTGTGATGGTATGAAGTTTGTCCCATCCGTCTCCGGATTACATTGATATCAATATTTACGCACTCGCTCCAAATGCAGGTTATATCTCATCATTAGCTGCATTGTTCCTGATTAATGTGTAACAGCTTTTGGGTGTGATTACCACCAGTCTTTGCTCAGTATTCCAAATCAAAATCGGATGATTTTATCCATTTAAGGTGCAATGCTGCAGCTAGATTGCTGAGAAGCCAACGTTGCTGCTTCTTAGCGAGTCTTGCTGTTTTTTGTGTTGGTTTATTCATACTGTATTTACTCTATTTGGAGTATGACAGAGCCTAAAACCCCCCACTTCACCTCCGGGCGAGCCGGCAAGATGGTGGAGCTCCCACTTGCTACCGGTTGTCCCCTATGGCAAACGATAATCAATCAAGAAAGTGCACAGGATTAGAAAGAATGCAAGAAACACAATGACACAACAACAGACCAGGCCAAACAGATCAACAAAATGACAGACACACCACCCCCGGTACAAACACCTCTAATCCTGTCTATGCTCCTCCTGCCTGGGCTCCTCCTTCATGGGCTCCTCCTGCCTGGGCTCCTTTTGCCTGGGCTCCTCCACAAGTTTATGGCAGGAACCTCCCGACCTCAGTTCCTGCCAGCAAGTCCATCACCACTTGATTGCATTTCTCCATGGAGAAAAGCTCAGAGATTTGCACATAACGGCATCTGCCCACTTTGCATCCTGTGGCCTTTACGACTGTCTTCCAGATCTCTGCCTGCTGGTCTCTGAACTGCCTGAAGTGGCAGCAGAGATGCTGTCGTGTCTGTACGGTTCTGCTTCTGAACCACCAGGATTTGACGACCTCTTGCTGTCCTGACTGCTTTAGGTACATCCCAATCGGCACATTCCCACTCCTCAGTCTGTAGAACCTCGTTACCAGTGATCTCCCGCTGGTCATCGGGACGGATCTCTTGTTTCCCGTGTGTCCCCTCAGCCTATATCCACAGAGTTTGGTGAACTTGTCAGCCTCGCACTTCGCCTTTGCCGCCATCCTCCATTGAGAGATCAGTCTCGCTCTATTTGCTGCCGTGGTTTAAATTTGCTCTCGTACTGTGTAGCATCGATCTTTGCGTGCTGTGTTTGCCTGGTAGTCAGTATCTTCGTTCCTGGGGATGCCTGAGTGTTCCGGGACCGAGTGGATCACCGTTTCGAGGTCGTATATGTGGAGTGCCCTAGCATGCACTGTAATTTCTATTGGAAGATGCTACCCTGGCCTGGAGTTCAAGTGTGTTGGCTGTCTGATGGCCGCCTGAGAATTACTAAACACTGCCACTGTTGTGACTTTGTATGCTCATAGCGCCATCGCTCTTGCAACAGACATTCACAGTGTGACTCCAATCGCTCACAGTTCTGTGTCAAACACTCCCATTTGTCCTTTACCAACATAGCTGCGAGTGACCATCCAGCCATCTCCCTTCCAGCTCACTGCTGCAGCACCTACCCTTGCATCATCTGTTTGAGATCCATTCGTCAACCATGTCCAAGTGCCAGTTCCCGCTTTGCTTTCCTTTCTTCTTGCCCATAGCTCTACGCCTCTCTCTGCTGCGGTGCGTCTTCCAGTATACTGATCTTCACAGCTGGTATCTCCGCTTGGTCTGGCCAACACATCGTCTCTCCTCTCCTGCCGTGCACGTGCTCAATCGTGGCCACTCTTCCTCCAGGTTGAAAAGGTGTAGGGTAATTGTTGAACTCTTTCCCCTTGCAGCCTTCGCATGCACTTGCCAGACTTGATACAAACCGTTGTCATCTGGCGTCGAGGGCCACCACCACAGGTGCCAGCTCTGGGTCTCTCATTAGCCAGTCTCGCGGAGTTGTTGGCAGTGCGCGCAGGGTTGACTACGCTTGTTGATTGAGAGGTAGCTGGAGGTCATCCCGCCGGCTGCCCTCCTTTGGATCACCCAAGAGCTCGCATCTGCACAGCGCGACAGCCCGGACGCAGGCTACCTGCACTGCTCTCACGAATGCTGGAATAACCCGATGCTCTCCTGTGAGTGACCGGAGTTGTACTTCTGAGTCTTTCGCTTTCTTCATGAATTGGTTTTAATGCACCTCGAATGTTCATTGGGTGTCCATCCAGACCACCAGCCACCTGGTTGCTTTCCCGTTTAACCTGAGGAAGCCATTCCCAACCCAAATCTTCGCCATTATCTTCAGACACAGGTGCTTATGCTGGCTTAGTCTCTGGGTGAAGAGTGCAGGTTCGGATTTTGCTGTGTCAAACTCCAGCTCACGTCGTTCTACCCAGTCGATGATCACTCTGATGCAGGACTGATTGTTTTCTGATGACTTGGTCAACATCGTTGTCCGTTACCACCCATCCGATCGCATCTACGAAGGACAGACCCTCAGCTCTGCAGACTGTCTCCTCAACCTGTGTAATGCTCCCTGATGTGTCAATTGCGAAGATGATTGGAGACACCAGTGAGCCTGGTGGTATACCTGCTTCCACCAGGTGTCTCTCTATCACAGTAACCTGGATTTCCATTTCCACCGTATGGTCTGTGAGAAAATTTGCAGTATATTGTGTGAGGTCTCCATCTAACTCCTTGCTTCTCATTGTGTGGATTGTTCTCCCCCTCCTTACGCTGTACAAAGCTGCCTAGATGTCCATCAGGAGAACGCCAGCTATGTGGCCCTCTTTCCAGGCTTCGCGAGTGCTGTCCACAATGATATCTGCCACGTAGATTGCTGACTGTCTTTTGCTACTCCCATAGTGGCCATCATTGAGCAGTTCTCTTCTCTCAGCCTCGTCAGCCAGCAGCTTTGCAACCACTTTTTCAACAACTTTCCCCATGTGGCTTAGTAGAGAAATAGAGCAATACATCTTGAGTTTCATATAGTTGTCCTTTCCTGGCTTGCAGATTACGACCCAGCTCGCCTGCTTCCACACAGCTAGGTGTTAGCCTGTCCAGATAACTGCTTTTGCCAGTTCCGTGATTCACTTTTTGTCTCACTCCCAGAGTGGACTTATGGCCCGAAAAGACAGCTTGACTGGGCCTGGGTATTTGCCTACTAAATGCGCGAACAGGGCTCGTTCGACCGCTTGCTCAGTGACGGACTGTTGCGGGTACCACGCCTGTGGCAGTTCGAAACCTTGGTCACATACATTCGGCGGAAGGGACTCTAGTCTCAGCATTTCTTCTTTCTCGGTGATGGTATTCGCCTGTCTCTCATTACTGTCGGTCAGGGCCGCCACAGTCGCTCCTGCCCACTGGTTGGCAAACTTCGCTGCTCTGCAGACCTCAGGTCACCTCAAGTTCTACAGGTACTCATTCCAAATCCTGTCTTTTGTACTTCCAAACGACTTCAGCAATTCGCGCGTTGCCTGGGCTGTCGCCGCCAATGCGCACCTCCTCCCCATTCCACTTCCCAGCTGGCTTCTCTCCTCATTCATTTCGCCATTCTACCATCTTTTGGACAAAGCGCAGATTCTTATTTTCTTGGCAGTGGTGTCAAGTACCTTGCGCAGTGCTTGCTGGCACCACATGGCTTTGCTCTCGATGTCGTCACATGTAGTCTCCACTACCTGGTATGCATTTCCTGTTGGCTAATCTCTTCAGAGTTTCTCAGCCTGCTCCTTGTCCTTCTGCGACATGGCCGCTAGGTTCCACCCGATGACCTGTGTGCCTCCTGCTTCAGCCTGCTGCCTGATATCCACCTCCCATTCTAAGATCTCGTGACCAGACCCTGTGGCATGATTTCCACCCAAAATGGTCCACTTTCCAAATGGTGGGTTGACCATGATTAGGTTTATGATAGATCTGCCCTCACTTTTGTTCCTCTTCCAGTGGTGTGTGGGTCAGTCGTCATTTCCAGTTACCAGCGGGTACTCATCTATAATTTCTTCCCATTATGTGGATTCCCTCTATTCTGTGCACCTCAGGTCCCGGCATTGGCAGTGGACGTTGAATTCTCCTACGAGCTGCATGCCACTGCGCCTCTTCCTGATGACTTTTTGCTAGTCTAGTCTCCTCACTGGTCTATCTGCTGTCTCGGTTGCTCACTGATCATAAATTTTTACCATCCTGATCAGTTTCTCTCCCCTCCTTTGGATGTCGACTACGATTACCTCATTGCGTGTGTTCTGGCTCAAGTCGATTTGTTTGTTTGTTGAAGGACCGCTTCCCTTGAGGATCGCCGTCCACACCCTCATCCTTTTCCCATGGTCGTATGCCGAGTGGCTGATTCCGCTTCCAGCTCTTTCCCTTGGTGGTTCTTGTAGACGCACCACATTCGCCTTACCTTCCACCCCCATCTCCAGTGCGGCCATGCCCCATACCTATGGCCTGGTGCAGTTGTGCTGTATCGGTTTAAACATTCGGGGAGGGCAGCAACTCCTGTTCTGTTTTTGCATTCAATGCCGGCGCATGCAACCATTGGAGTTCCTGTTGCGGGTGGTGCCGGCCGTGCTGTGGCTCTTGGCACTGTGCTCTTCATCATTGTGAAGTTCTCTGCCTCGGTAACGGGTTCATCTGTATTGGCCATCTCCTTTTCGCTCCTGCATGTCTGTGCTACTTCCGGTACCCTCACCCTCAGTGCGAGTCATGTCGTGTGCACTTCTGAGGTGGGTTCCGCGTTGTTCGTGGTCCATCCTGCGGGTTCCCTTCTCCTCCTCTTTTTTGCCACCCTGGTGGCCTCCGCGTTCTTTCCGCACCTGCTGCTGAATGCGATGTGGTTTCCTTTGCAGTTAAGGCACTTCTCCTGTCAAAAGATGCGGAATGAAATCCATGCGGAGAACGAAGGAGTGGTTATCCCCGTCCAAGTGCGATGGCTGCCAAATCGTCACAGCAACACTGATCGGAGACAATGCAGGGAGATCTCCGCATTGTCAGTTGTCTTTGTGGTAAAGGGGGGCATGGTGGCATGGATACTTATCAAAGGTGCCATTGAGGCGGCAGGAGTGTGGTACCCAGTCGAACCAATCACAAATGCATGCCCAGAGAGCAGATATGAGCATTGGTGTCGGTGGAGCAACCTAGAGACCAAGTGCAGCGGCAAACCAGCATGCAGCTACAACTCAGGGCTGCACCGCACCGGCACCCATAAATGCAGCGTTGTGGGCTGCAGTGCAAACCAGGGCTCTCTGTCTGGCCACTCAGAGGCCCTTTCTGTCTTTGCTTATGTACCTCACAAGTGGTACTGCATGTACTATGAGCGTTTCCCAGGATTCATTTTCCTCAACGTTGATGACTCCCTTGTTGACTCTATGTGCTGCATTGATAATGACATCACGGTACGCCAGTGCCATTGTTGCAGTTGAGTTTTGGTGGGTGATTGCTGTGATTGTGCCTTTCTTTTTGCTCTTGGCTGCACGATCACAATGTGGGCCGGAGCATTCAGGTGGAAAAGCGATCTGTTGATCACGGACACAATCTCCTGGGCCATCATGTGTTGCATGGGTACAACCTCATTTCCGCCTAAAATAAGATATCTCTTTGCCAGGTCAGATTCAGACCTCAGGGCAAGGACTGTACTGGTGGCCGCCATCTGACTCTGGGTCCGGGGTTGGACTATCTATCACTTTCTGGCTAGAGTGGGTGTTGGCTTGGGTTTGGGTTCATGTTGCTGTTCAGACTGCTGTTTGAGTTGTAGTCTGGGTTAGGGTTTTGGTTGCTGCTGTAGCTAGCACTCCTTCTGCTCACTGCCATGCACTGTGCCTGAATGCTGTGAGACCGCTAGGCCTTTGCTGTTCTCCCTTGCAGTCTCGTCTCTTGCTTCACATTTTGCTTCCTGGGTCGATACTTCCTCGCCAACCCTTGCTGTGGCCCACACATTCACGGTCATGTCTGCGATTGTTACGGGGGTGCTTACGCCCTAAGTAACTATACCTCATTGGTAAGTACTAGGTACATGGCCTTTGATCCTATTCCTTACTAAGGTTAAGAACAGCCTGTTTCCGTAATTCGTTTAATCAATGTTGTCGCGCAGTCTCAGTTGTACGCTTGGCTTCTTGATGTCGCTTGGTCTTTCGAGCTTTCTTAATCTGTCTCTTCGTTTGTGCCCAAGGATTTACTTGGTTGGGTTGCCACATATTTGGAACTTGCCTTGATGCTTCTATGAATTGCTCAGCGCAATGTAGTATCTCGCCGACACATTGGTCCTCCGCAAGATCTCAAGGTACGCATGATTCTTCCCGTACGACCAAAATCTGATGGACCAGTCCAGAATGTATATGATTTAGCAGGTAGTCGGTTCCGGAGACACTGCTCGTATTGAGAATACAAGATGATGTATCATGATGCGAATTGATGAGGTCAATATCGTTACTGGAGATTCGAGGCATATCTGGACCCTTATCAGATACTCCAAAATCCTTAACCTCAGCCCAACGTGTAAGGTTATCAATATGGATAACTAATCCTTCCTGGAGACCAATGATCGATGATATCCCCCAAATAATTTGAGCTAGGAAGATGGACTCATTATCTCTGCCGTAGGATATGATCTTGTCGAGAGGATTTATGATAATATCGTTATCATTCTCGAAGGTTATAGTCATTCAATCTCTGTTTGATAGAACAGGTTATACTTAACAATGGTGCGGAGCTGCCGCAACACAAAGCTAATAGATTCTTAGGTCTATATACAAATAGGTATCGGTATCATAAAGACACAATGATAAATATAGATTTATCTCCGCTGGTAGGTTGTTGTTATTTTCGCTCCTGAGCTCCTCCACCACGTTGCCAGAACAATGTGATCGCTTTATTGTCTCTCGGATTCCACTCCAGACTATGATTTGATCGCTCACACTAGCCACGTAACTTTGCGTCTTACATTCATAGATTGAGCCAGACAGAGACGGCCACAAATACCCAAGGTCATTGTGTTCATGCATGATAGTTCTTTAACCGATAAATCAGACCGTAACCTCAACTTAGACATCTTACTACTTGTGTGAATTGGTAGTTGGAATATTCAACCAATTCCCCATATTGGTTATGTCTTATTGCAATACATCACTCCGCCCAGTTTTATATTATAGCGTCATAGATTTAGTCAGTGGCCAACCAATACTATGCCAAGATAGAACTAGAGAAATTTTCCACCACTGCTACTCGAACTAATGAATAGTGTTTGCTCCAGTCGTAATGCCAACGTTATAATTCGCTCAGTTACATCATGCTTAGGTAGCATGCAGGGACGTACCCCACTGTATCCTGGCCCATTACGGGTAGGAGTGAGGAGCATACAAGATTGCATATGAACCATTAACTGCCATACATATAACCATGCATGCTCCGCGTAATATCTAAAGATGTAAGAAGATAGAAACTACCAGCACTGTGGATGAACATGATCATCCGAGTGAGTCTTGGTAGATGCAAGTGCTCTTGCCATCCACGGCTGTCTGCAATTTCCTCGCAACTAGTATGAACCCACGCTAAAGGGCACACTACTGACCTGACATGTACATCTTGCATAGGTGCTATGCATACTCCAGTGGTACGCTATGCAGGCGACTGACATCACGTGTCATCTATCACTGAGAAGGGAGAACACCTAACATCACCCCTTTCTTGAAGATCGGTGAGTACAATGATGCTCCGTCGTAAGAAGTGAATTCGCAAACCCCTTTTCTTTTCAAATCTTTATATCCCAAACTTATAACTTAACCTTGCAATTCCCCTTCTCTTTACATCGAGACCACTGACTGCTAACGTAGGTTACCATGCCATGCAACACGACCGGGCGATGCAACACCCGTCCACTCCCACTTCCGGCCTTCTTTAGCCCAACCAAAAATAAACTGGATGGGTTAGAACAAAAAAGGAGCCATATACAGATGATTTGGAATGATATGGGAGGGAACTAAATTTATTGAACCAAAAGAAAAGTCATAACTCATGAGCAAACCAAAAAGAACCTCGAAATTTCCCTACCTCCTCCTCCTCACAACAATCACATCTTCCAGCTCTGAGTCCCCACCACTCTCAGACTCACTTACAACAATCTCATCATCAATCTCTTCCTCTTCCGCATCCTCATCCCACTCCTCCTCCTCTGTACTGTCCATGCTGGGCGAGGGAGAGGCCGCTTTTTTGCCTTTTTTGCTCCGTTTGGATTTCGACTTTTTTGCCTCCTTCTCTTTTCTCAAGCGTACTATGTCTGTGTTGTCTATCAGACGAGCTCTAGTAAGCATGTGGCGATCTTGCACAGCGTTCCTGGGCTTGTCAAGGACCTGGGAGCGAAGTAGTTTGTTCCTGAAGACCTCAATATCAAGTTCAGCATGCACCATCTCTCCAAACTGAGAGATTTTTGCAATGCTTCCCATGATGCGCTGGGAGCGAGGAGAGTTTGAGTCTATGAGACCAAGAGCCTCCCTTCCAAGCCTGCTAGCCTGGCTGTGGGTCTTGGGGGTGGATGGCTGGGGGGCCAAAGAGGGGGGCGGAGTTGGCCGAGTGATATTTCGTGATGGTTCACCGAGAACTTTTCTAGAGTTCAAAGGAGATATACCACAGGCCT